>Ga0307437_1000710_pt1 | contig 24819 bp, 20 predicted proteins | sample SalMarWE160390MG_FD_202146 | JGI IMG/M metagenome (GOLD analysis project Ga0307437, IMG submission 202146) | Salt marsh sediment microbial communities from the Plum Island Ecosystem LTER, Massachusetts, United States - WE1603-90 | ecosystem: Environmental > Aquatic > Marine > Intertidal zone >...
TGTTCCGTAGCCTATAGCCAGGCCGGTAGGTACTTCCGCTCCGACTGCGGAAGCGCTCCCCGCGCGGCGGAAATTCTGATATAGGACATCTTGAAACTCCACCTTGCTTCTCTTGAAGCCGGTCGTGTTGACATTAGCCAGGTTATTGGCAATGTTATCTACGTTCATCTGCTGCGCCACCATACCGGACGCCGCCGTTCGCATCGCTTTTAGCATCTTTCCTCCTGTCTCATTTCACTTCCCTCTAACTTTGCCTGCCGACACGATTAAAAAGGTGTGCCAGTGATTGATCCTGTGTCTGCAGAGCCCGCGCATTAGCCTCATAGGTGCGGAAGGAGACAATCATGTCAATCATCTCCCCCACGATATCGACATTGGCAGCCTCCAGGTATCCCTGCCTGATAGTTGCGGTTTTCACCGGTATCAGCTCAACTCCTTCCGGCACGGCGAAAAGAGAACTTCCCATCTTTATCAGGCGGTCAATATTGTCGACCGCCATAGGGACAAGGCGGCCAACGACAGAACCGTCAACGTCGACTTCTCCAGACTGGGAGACAGTCACCTTGCCGTTGCCCACCTCGATTGGCCCCCCTTCCCCAATCACCAGGGGACCGCCGGGGAAAGCCAAAAACCCTTCATTGTTGACAGTGAAAGAGCCGGCCCTGGTCAAAACCCTGGTACCGTCAGCCAGCTCAAGGGTGAAAAATCCGTCGCCGTCTATGGCCAGGTCTAAGGGATTTCCTGTTTTATCAAAAATCCCCGAGGTGTAGTCCGTGTAGACCTCATTGACCATCGGCTTTTGCCAGTCTGACTGTGTCGGTACCAGTTTCCGTTGTGCCCGGGTCAATTCTTTCGTGAAAAGCATATCCCTCTTATAGCCCGGGGTGCTGACGTTGGCGATGTTGTGGGCTGTCAGTTCCTGCTTTTTGATCCTGGGAAGCATCCCTGACGCCGATGTGTACATTCCCTTAATCACAGTATCCTCCGCTGCTCGTTTTTAGCACAGCCTGTGCCAAAAGCAGCGGAGCACATGTAACTCACAGTCTTTCAGGGTATTACAGTAACGAGTGAGTGCCGTGAAGGGCTACTCTATCAATTTGAGAGGAAGTAATTTCTTGCGGTCGGGGGAATTTTTTTTCGGGTGCCCGAAGCAGTCTTATTCGAGCCGACCTTTTGCTCAGCGGGAGATCTTCGTGTGTTTGGCCTTGGTTTTATCTATTAATTCATCAACCGCAGCATTGAAGCGCTCTTCGTTTAAGTATTCGCCATTTGACTTCTTATACAGTGGGCAATCTGCTTTGTAGCCAAAGCACTTGAGTTCTTCAGCCAGATAGCAGGCTTTGATATAGGCACATCTTTCAGCCTTTTTCGGGGTTTTGTTACTGTTCATGTTTAGTTCTATCGGCAGGCGCGATTGGGAATATGAGCTTTTGGCCGGCAATATGTAGATTAAGCCCCGACTACCGTCACCTTTGTCGGGATACTGAATATGGTTGCACACCATTGTAGGGAACAAAAAAATAGGTTGCGTTCGGGCGGGCGGAGTGTTATATTGTCGTGGTTTGAAGAAGTGTGCTACCAAGTACTTACAGCGCGGTTTCAAATCTATAGCTGAGATTTTGGGCATTACATCTATTCTTGTCAGAGTAGCACTCTTTTTGCTTTGCCAAGTTTCTTAAGTAAAGGATAGTGATATGCGTATTTGGACGTTGCTCACAATATGTGCTGTCGTAGTTCTCACCGCCGCGACCTCAAACGGCCAGGCGCTGCGGGACGATCCCGGCCTTCCCGACTCGGTTCTGGTGGACTCTGTGGTCGCCTATCTCGCCGGCCCGGGAATTGTGCCAATTAATTTCATCAACGATGAACCGCTGGCTGGGATTGAAGTCACCCTGATTTATGACTCGCCCGACGTGACCTTGGACTCGTTTTCTTTCGTAGGTTCTCGAGTGGAGTATGCCACGTTCAGGGGACTAATGACAAGCGACAGCGCTGTCATCATTTACAGCTTTCCCGTTGGAGAGGAACCCCTGATAGCTCCGGGAAGTGGGCTGTTTGGCCACCTGCACTTCTCCTATCTGCCGACCATCGATACCCAGATCGTTACTATCGACAGCATTACAATAATCGACGACGACATAGAGTACTCAACCTCTTTTTCAGACTCAGCTTCCAACGCCTTCAAGCCGCAGTTCCAGAAAGGCTACCTCGATATTCAGGGGAGTGCCTCCTGCTGTATTGGCGACCGGGGGAACGTTGACGGGCTCCCGGACGACGCTGTGAACGTAGGCGATGTCACCTACCTCGTTGACTTCATCTTCTTTGGCGGCCCTGAGCCTCCCTGTACCGAGGAGGGTAACGTCGACGGTGATCCGGAAGAAAGTATCAATATTGCCGACCTGACTTACCTAGCTGATTTCATTTTCCAGGGCGGACCTCCACCGCCTCCGTGCCCCTGATGCTGAGTTGAATTCAAAGAGATGCTAACAACTTTGGTGGTATTGGGCGACACTGCCTGATACCTCCACTGTTGCATGGGGTGAGGTTTGTCAGATATTTCTTGCCTTTACCGAAAAAATATGGTATAAAATTCAAATTGGCAAAAGAAGGCTACTAATAAGGAATCGAGACCCGATATGACAAAAGCATGTGAGATTTGCGGCAAGAAACCGACCTTTGGACATAATGTTTCCCACGCCCATAACCTGACTAAACGGCGGTGGAACCCGAACCTGCAAACTGTCCAGGCACTGGTAAACGGAGTCCCGAAACGGATAAAGGTCTGCACCTCGTGCCTGAAGGCCGGGAAGGTAATAAAGCCCCCCCGCACCAAGAAAGCCAAACCGGCAACGGCGTAGCGAGATACAACTTGTCGTCCCAGCGCACCTTAGTAGGTGCATCATAAGCTTGATTTGACCGCTTGCAAAAGCGGTTTTTTTCTTACCAATCACATTAAAAAAGTAGCCGCCGGACAATCAGGCTCCGGCGGCCACTCACAGAGGCTATCCTATAGCAAGAGGAGGAGGAGGAATTACAAATTCATGTGCCCAGCAGATTGAGCACCGTGTTGGCGCCGATGTGTGAATGGGCAAATAACGCTGCGCTGGCCTGGAACTTTATCATCTCTCCCACGAAGGTAGAGTACTCTTGCGCGTAGTCGGTGTCGCGCAGCACAGACTCGGCTGCCTCAAGATTCTGAACGGTGACCTGAAGCGAGGCACGGTGTGCCTCTAACTCATTCTTCTGAGTGACACCGAGGTCAACCTGCATGGCATCAAGTTCATTAATAGTAGCATCGATGACGGCAATAGACTCCTCGGCTGACTCGGCGGACGATAGATCGACCTCCTCAAGCTCGCTTACCTCGGCCAGAGCACCGTCCGAACCGTCCAGCAGATTCATGCCGTTGTATTCGGCTGTTTCGAGAATGTGGTTGTATGACGAAACAATGTAGTCGGCGGTAGCTGCGTATGCCGCCTGGGCACTTTCACTGTTGCCCCCTTCGTTGGCAGCGCCGATCGCCAGGGTACGAAGTTCGGTCAGCTTCGAACGCATCTCACTGACGAACGAAGAGGCTGTCTCGTACTTGCCGATCGTGGCCGATGTGTTCTCGATCTCCTGATTGAGTGAGGCGATTTGTGTGCGGAGCTGTTCGGAGATCACCAGTGCTGCCGGTCCATCCGAAGCCCGGTTGATGCTCAGCCCTGAGGCCAGCTTTTCCAGCGGCTTCGTCAGACTCAGGTAGTTAGAGCTAAGGTTGTATGAGATCAGGGAGCTGCCTAAATCAAAGCGAATACTTATGCCCATAATACTACCCTCCTTGCCAGGTTTGTCTGACAATCAAGGAAAGCATTCTCCATGCCGTCAATGAGAAAAGTTAATCTATTGATTTGTACTCACTTACGAGCCGCTCAGAGTGTGGCGCTTGGGAAACCCGACTTTTTGTGTGGGCGGGTTCCCACAAGGTGTGGATCGCCTTAATCAAGCTCGTGGGTAGCGCAGAGTAGGGCAGAACCCCTTGAGATTCTGCCAACTCATGGCCACCTCAATAGGCAGGACCGCTTCGGGTTCTGCCCTACGTGAATTTGATCTACAGCTTGACAAAAGCAGGATATTGGGTTAAACAAGCAATCATCCGTAGCCCTTGCAGCTAAATGTGAAACGAATGACGGCCATGACTCGATTGTCTATAAGCTTGACGGCTCTTATCCTCATCTGCTTCTGCTTTCTTCCATTGACTGTAGCAGCTCAGAAGATTGATTTTTCCGACACGGCGATCAGTGAGCCTGTCTATGTCAAGTTCTGGAAGCTGCAGATACAGGATACTCTCAGAAGTGTTGAGATTGACTCTGCTTTGATTCTTCCAGAAGTAATCTTTCATGACCCGATAAATTTTTCCACGGCGCGATTTGATTCCACGGCTGATTTTCGCTGGGCGACGTTTGAGAGCACGGCTTATTTTATCGGAGTGACATTTAACTCCATTGCTGACTTTAGAAGGGCAACCTTTGACACGACGGCTGATTTTGACTGGGCTACCTTTGACTCCAGGGCTGATTTTAGCGAGGCGACCTTTGAGGGCACGGCTGATTTTGAAGTGGTGACCTTTGATGCCATGGCTGATTTTAGCAGGGCGACCTTTGAGGACAGAGCCTCTTTTTTGGAAACCAAGTTTGAATCCACTGCTGATTTTTGTAGGGCCACATTTGATTCCACGGCTGGTTTTAGCTGGGCGACCTTTGAGGGTAGAGCCTCTTTTCGGGAAACCAAGTTTAAATCTACAGTTGCTTTTCGTTGGGCGACCTTTGAGAAGGCAGTTGATTTTCGAGGGACAGAATTCCTGGGAAAAGTGAACTTCGGAAGAGCCAAACTCCCGGATAGCATTGATTTCAGGAACTTGGCTGAGATCAGTCGCGAAATAGACTTCACTTATTGCCTACCACCTGACAAAGGGCGTAAGTGCCGGATTGCCCTTAAAGGAACCGATATAAGCAAGATCAAACTGAATATGAATCTATTTGAGTTGAGTTTTCCTGAGGAAACGGTTCAAAGACCTAGTGGAAAAGCAGACACTATTTATAGAGAATCGCTTGACGCCATTTACACGGTCGTGCGTGAGATTGTTGACACCATCATATATCCAACCTACGACCAACAGTGTAGCATCTACGAACAGGTGCTGAAAAAGCTTGAAAATGATGGCTTCAGAGACAGCTATGAGATTCTTGATGTTCAGTACCGGCAGTTCAAATACTATCATAAATGGTACGGGAGCGTTGTAAACGCACTGCACAAGATCTGGTGGAATTACGGCTACGATAAGGAGCGGATCCTCTTTATATGGACGCCGCTGTTTTTCATTGTTTTTGCATTTCTCAATCTTCTGTTTTGGTACGGCACACTCAGTGATGAGGTCTATACGATCGCATTCCTGGAAAAGATACCGCACGCTGCAGGCAGAATGAAAAGAGCTGCAAAGAAAGTGCTGCAGGTGATGGCGTATACAGGGATTGTCTTCTTCAGCCTCAAAATGGATGTATCGAAATTCAAGAAGGGTGTGGTAAGGCAGCATCCGTGGCTGTTTACGTATTTGATGTCCATCTATGTCGTCGGGTTGATCTGTTTGGGCTTTATTGTCAATATCATTTTCACGCGGTAGACAGGGAGCAGGAATGGGGCAGATGTGGACATCTGCCGCCCACAATTACAATTTGTCTCGCGGTGGACGAGGACGTCCACCGCGCACTGGATACGAAACAGCAGGAGTCGGGGATTCCTGCCCTATGAGCTACTACTTATCGTCCAGGCGTCTGATGTAGGCCGGGATGGTGCGGTCATCCTCCGAGAAATGCGGTACCCGGCTTCTTGCACCGGTGCCGTTACCGTTGCCGTCGTCAAGCACCACGTTAGGTGCTGGTTGCGCCATGCTTCCCACGGCAGCCTCGACCGGTTCTGCGGCCACCGGCGTCTGTTTGGGGGCAGGGAAACTGTGCTCAGGGAAAAGCGAAATCGGTTTGGCCACAGTGGTCACTGGAATTTTCTCTTCTTCCATGCGGACATGCTTTTCGTGCCTGGAAAAGCCAGTGGCGATCACGGTCACGCGCATCTGGTCATCCATGCCAGGATCGATAACGGCGCCGAAAATAATGTTGGCATTGTTGCCGGCGGCTTCGTAAACGAGCGAGGTGGCAGCGTTGACATCAAAAAGCGTCATGTCTTCACCGCCGGTGACGTTAATGAGGACTCCTTTGGCACCGCTGATAGAAACATCTTCAAGCAGAGGTGACGAGATAGCCGCTTTGGCGGCATCGACCGCCCTGTCATCCCCGATGCCAAGTCCGGTGCCCATCAGCGCATCCCCTCTCTCAAGCATCACCGTGCGGACATCGGCAAAATCGCAATTGATTAAGCCGGGGATGGTGATGAGGTCGGAGATCCCTTTTGTGGCCTGGTGCAAAACCTCGTCGGCGGTGGCGAAGGCGGCATTGAGGGTTGTTTTCTTGTCAACGATTTCCAGCAGCCGCTCGTTTGGAATGATAATCAGTGTGTCAACTTTGTCTCTCAGTTCCGCCAGTCCCTGGTCGGCTCGTTTCGTTCTCTGCGCTCCTTCGAACCGAAACGGCCTGGTCACGATGGCCACGGTCAACGCCCCGGCGGCTTTGGCAATTTCAGCTATTACCGGCGAGGCGCCGGTGCCGGTGCCGCCGCCCATCCCGGCAGTGATAAAAACTAAGTTGGGTTTGCTGATTTCCTGGGCCACCTCCGGGCGGTTTTCCTCGATAGCCTGCTTTCCAATCTCCGGGTTGGCGCCAGCGCCAAGACCTCCCGTCAGCTCGCGGCCGATTTGAACCTTTTTGTCGGCCCGGTTTTGATCGAGTACCTGGGCATCGGTGTTAACGGCAATGAACTCCACCCCCTTCAGGCCGGCTTCAATCATCCGGTTAATGGCATTCCCACCTGCGCCACCGACGCCGACTACCTTGATGTTGGCATAGCCGACAAAATCGTCGGCGAACTTGAAACTGTGTTTCTGCTCCAGCATATCCTGTTCCTCCATGAACATCTACCCATTAAAACTGTCTTGAAATCCAATTTTCAAGTTTTTTTATCAGCCTCCGCCCCGTGCCGATTTTCCCGCCTATCACCGGTTCGTTGGTGAAGCCATACACCAACAGCCCGTGAGCGGTGGCATAGCGCACTGAGTTCAGTTCATCAGGGGTATGTTCGATTCCCCTGATCTGAGCAGTCCTAACCGACATGTCAAACATCTGCTCGGCCAACTCAGCCGTACCCGACAGGAGCGCCCCGCCGCCGGTCAAGACGACACCGGCGGTGAGTACATCCCCGACGCCGGTTCGCTTGAGTTCCCGTATGACCAGAGACAGTATCTCCTCCAAGCGGGGCTCGATGATCGAAGCCAGCACGCTGCGTGAGATTTCCTTCGTTTCTCGTCCGGAAGCGCTCCACACGGCGATCATCTCCTCCGGGTCTACCAACGAGGCCAGCGCCGCTCCGTGGCTTAGCTTAAGCGCCTCGGCCTGGTCGACGGTTGCGCGCAGCCCGATGGCAATATCGTTGGTGACGTTTTTTGCCCCCAGTGACACCACCGCCGTATGCCGGATAGCGCCGTCGTAGAAAACGGAGATATTGGTAATATCACCGCCGAGATCAACGACAATTACACCCATATCCAGTTCGTTCTCCGAGAGAATCACCTCCGACAGGGCCAGTGATTCCAGCACAATATGGTCAACCTCAAGCCGGCAGCGTTCGAGGGCGCGAAAAATGTTTTTGGCTGTCGTCACCGACGCCGTTACGATATGCGCTTCCACTTCGAGCCGGACGCCCGACATGCCCACCGGGTCTTTGATACCGATCTGGTCGTCAACTGAGAACTGCTGCGGAACAACGTGGATGATCTCCCGGTCGACCGGGATGGCCACCGTTTTGGCGGCTTCAATCGCACGTTTCACATCGGCGGACGTAATTTCGTTGTCGGATCGGTTGACAGCGACAACACCGTGGCTGTTTATCGACCGTATGTGCTCACCGGCGATGCCGACCGTCACCCGGTCGATTTCAGTCCCGGAGATCAGCGCGGCATCCTTGACGGCCTTTTGTATCGAGGCGACGGTTTTTTCCATGTCGACAACCACGCCCCGGCGAAGACCTTCGGCAGGTGACTGGCCGTGCCCGATGACGTAAATCCGTCCCTCCTTATCCATCTCGCCCACCAGAGCCACGATCTTGGTGGTTCCGATGTCAACCGCGGCTATGATGTTTTCTGAAGCCATCTCAGTTTTTCCCACGGGCGCAGATTATCATATTGTCAAAGCGCAGGTCAAGATATCGAACCCCACTCAAATCAGGATCGAACTTAGTAACAAATTCGATGAATCTGTCAAGGTCCTTAGCAAGACGTTCGGGACGAGCCTTCAGCCGATAGGGAAGTCCCGATACGGAAACCTGCACATAATCCGTCGTTTCAAAATCAACCTCATCGATCAGCCGGAACAGGTTGAGGTTACTTTTGCGAAGCCTTTCCAGTTGGTCGACGACAACTTTAACCCGCCCATCCCAACAATAGCCGAACCACCGACCGCTTTTAACACCGGTAAGAACCGGCCGTTCCCAGTCGGTGACGGCGTTCTCAAGGGGAACGATGCGCCCGTTTTCCTCAAGACCGCAGAGCCGGCCTGACGTTTTGTCCAGCAGGAAGCAGGTGGGGGAGAAGGCATTGGTCCTGACGTTCAGGGTGTGCGGCCAGGAACATGAGATGTCAACTCTGAATGTGCCCTCCTCGGCCAGAACAACGTGCGCCAGGCTGTCAAGCGGCTGGCGGAACAGTGACTTTTCACGGAGCATATCGAAACGGCCGGGCCAATCATTGACTGGTTCGCCATTGAGCGTCACCGCCTCAAGGCGGCAGACATTAGTAAAGTTGACGACTCCAACCGACACGGCAACAATCACCACCCCAAAGGCGAAAAACAATTTCGTTCTTTTGAGGGACATCCTCATTTCTTTTCCAGCGCTTGAAGCAATTGTCTTTTTATGCGAGTTATGGAACCGGCTCCCATAATTATAACGATATCGCCTGGCTGAGCGACCTTCGCAACTTCCTCAGGAGCGTTATCTTTCGAGCCGACGTAACGAAAATCACCAATACCCTTGCCGTGAGCCTGCCGCATGATTACCTCCGAAGTGATACCCTCAATTGGCTTCTCACGGGCGGGGTAGATATCCACCAGCAGGCACTTGTCGGCCATAGAGAGCGCGTCCGCGAACTCACTGGTGAAATCACGCGTGCGGCTGTACAGATGCGGCTGGTAGACAACGATCACCCGCCGGTTGTACACCTCCTTGGCCGCCTTGAGGGTGGCTCTGATCTCAGTGGGGTGGTGGGCGTAGTCGTCAACCACCATAATGCCGTTGATCTCCCCGACAATCTCAAAGCGCCGCTCGACGCCGCTGAAATCGAGCAGGCCGTCAGCGATGGCGGTAAACGGCACCTCCAGTTCACGGCAGGCAGCCACCGCCGCCAGGGCGTTGGCGATATTGTGTCTGCCCGGCACGTGAAGAATAATTTCACCCAGAAGATCGTTGTGATGGTAGACCGAAAAAGTCGAGCGGCCCGGCCCCAAACTGACCTCTACTGCGCGATAGTCAGCGTCACCGGAAAAGCCGAAGGTTGCATAATGGCGGGTTATTTTTGGTTGAAGCGCCGACAGACGCTTGTCATCGGCAGAAATAACCACCGAGCCGTAAAACGGCACGCGGTTCATGTAGGACAAAAACGAATTGATCAGGTCGTCCATGTCGGCGTAGCAGTCCAGGTGGTCGCCTTCAAGGTTGGTTACCACCGCCATGGTGGGAAACATCGACAGAAAGGAGCGGTCATATTCATCAGCTTCCGCGACCAGGTAATCACCCTTCCCCAAAGACGCGCCGGTGCCCAATTCAGCTACGACTCCCCCGACGATAAGCGTCGGCTGGTAATTGCCGTGCTGGAGGATCTTGCCGATCATTGAAGTGGTCGTCGTCTTGCCGTGCGTACCGGAAACGCCGATGGAGAACTTCAGCCTCATCAGTTCACCCAGCATCTCCGCCCGTTTGATCACCGGAATGCCCTGCCGTCGCGCTTCGACAACTTCGGGATTATCCTCACCAACGGCGGACGAAATGACCACCACGTCCATATTCTGAAGGTTGTCGGCCCGGTGCTCACCGTGGATGGTCATTCCCAGAGACTGAAGGTAGTCCGTGACTTCGCTGGAGGAGTGGTCGGAACCCTCGATATGGTAGCCGAGGTTGTAAAGGATTTCGGCAATGCCGGACATTCCGGCGCCACCGATACCGACAAAGTACAGCTTTTTTACTTTTCCAAACATCATCTTGTTACATCTAAAGCGCTTGACCTTCTCTTTAAGCGTGGAAGTCCCCGGCACCACTAACGTCCAGCCTTTCTTACTTCGCAGATGAGATTGACAATGTCCTCCGCGATGACCTCGGCTGCCGGTCTTCTACCATGGTTCCATTCCGTGATTGTCCGTTTCATCTGTTGAAAGCGGTCTGACCGGTGAAGCCTTATCGCCTCACCCAGCAGATCTACTCGGCCCAAATCCTTCTCATCGATGACCATGGCCATCTTTTGGGCGACAAGGTCGGCGGCATTTTTCCTCTGGTGGTCTCCGGCTGCGTGTGGATAGGGAATGAGAATCGACGGCAGACCGCAGGTGGTCAGTTCCGCCAGCGTCAAAGCTCCGGCGCGGGCTATGGCCAAGTCCGCGGCGGCGTACACCAGGTCCATTCTATCGGCAAAGGGAAAAAGGGCGCAGCCGGTTACCTTTCTGCCCGCCTGTGCGGCCACCTCCTTGTAGTCCCTTTTTCCCGTTTGCCACAAAAGCTGGTATTCGGCGGGCAGTTGCGTTTTCTCAAGGCTGGCCAGCACGGCGTTGTTTACCGTGCGTGCTCCCTGACTTCCGCCCAAAACCAGGACAGTTTTTTTTTCGGGATTAAGGCCGAATGCTTTTATCGCCTCTGCCCGACTTCCCTTCACCACCGACGCCCGCACCGGGTTGCCGGTGACGATGATCCTGCCTTTAGTTCGAAGGTGTTCTCGTGCTTTTTCAAAGCCGAGATAGATTCGTTCCGCCCGCTGAGCCAAGCGGCGCGTGGTTATCCCTGGAAATGAATTCTGTTCCTGAAGGACATTGACAATTTTTTTTAACGCCGCAACTTTGAGGACCGGCCAGGACACATACCCTCCGGTTCCCACCACAACGTCAGGTGACAACTTCCGCAACAGCAGCATGGACTGCACCAGCGCTCCTATCAGGATGAACGGTAACAGCAGATTTCTCAATGTAAGCGAGCGGGCGATGCCGCGGACGTTGATAAGATGCAGGGGATATCCGAGCGACTCCCGCATTCGATACTCCAGGCCTCTTTTTGTACCGACAAAAGCGATGTCGACCGTCATCTTGTTTTGCACAAGCTCCGTGATCTTGTCGGCAATCGCGATTGCCGGGAACAGGTGCCCTCCGGTGCCGCCACCGGCAAAAACGATCCTGGCCGTCTCGGTTCCCATACTCACCTAACCGTCCTCCTTGACAGGTTCAGCAGTACTCCAACCGCAATGCTGGAAACTAACAGGGAGGAACCGCCATAGGAGAAAAACGGCAGCGCCAGTCCGGTCACAGGAAGGAGACAGGTGACAACCCCGATGTTGACGGCACAGTTGACAAACAGCGACAGCGTCATACCTGACGCCAGCAGATAGCCGAATCTGTTCGGCTGCGCAGATGCAATTTTCAGCCCGCGCCAGAGAATGTAAAAGAGGCACGTCAGTACCACCAACAGGCCGATCAACCCGATCTCTTCCCCCATCGCGGCAAAGGCGAAATCGGTGTGCGGGTAGGGCAGGAAAAACAACTTCTGGCGTCCGTCACCCAGCCCGGTCCCATAGATACCGCCAGCTCCCAGCGTGAGGGCCGCCTGCCGTACCTGGTAACTTCCCTGAAGGGGATCCTGCACCGACACCAGATAATCCAGCACGCGGACCTTTTTATATCCCAAAACAAAGACAAAGAATGCCGCTGCCCCTATCGACGGCACCAGAGCCATCGCGAGATGCTTCACGCGCGCCCCGGCCAGGTAAAATATACCCAGGGCAGTCGTAAAAGCCACGATCGTCGTGCCCAGGTCAGGTTCCAGCAGGATCAGCACCAGTCCGGTTCCAAGCAGAGGGGTATAGCGCCGCAGCAGTTGTCGGGTGTCGCCAATGTTTCGCTTCTGGTTGGAAAGAGAGAACGCAAGGAAAAAAACCATCACGAACTTAAACAGCTCCGAGGGCTGAATAGTCATAGGACCGATTTCCAGCCAGCGATGGGCGCCGTTGCGCTCAGGCATCAGAAAGACGGCACCCAGCGCAACAAGCATCCCCAAAAACGCCAGAGGGGAATAGAGGGCGGCTTTTGCCAGGTCAAGCTTGCAGATCACCGCTATGGCTGCCAGGGACAACACTGCCCACAGGGCCTGGTGCCACAGGAAATGCAGATGTGATCCGAATCTGGCTTCGGCCAGCATTGAAGAGGTAGAATAAATCATCACTAACCCCGCCACGAGTGTGATGAGGTAGACCAGCAGGAGTCTCTCGTCGATTCTCCGCTTAGTTGGATACCGTCTGGTTCTTATGGGCACCATTTTTCAGGTTTGCTACCGCAGCCTTGAAAACGTGGCCGCGATGTTCGAAGTTATCAAACATATCAAAGCTGGCGCAGCCGGGTGAGAGCAAAATGGTCTCTCCGGGGTGGGCCAGGTTAAAACTCTTTTGTACCGCTTCCTCCAGCGAATCGGCGAACTGAACGGGGAAGGCCCCGCCCAGCGCGTTGAATATCTTCTCTTTGGCTTCGCCAATGACGACTAAGCCTTTCACCTTATTCTTGCCGTACTCAATAAGAGGCTGGTAGTCGTTTCCTTTGTCGCGTCCGCCGGCAATGAGATAAATGGGTGTGTCTATGGACCGAAGCGCCCAGCAGACGGAATCGACATTGGTAGCTTTGGAGTCGTTGACAAAACTTACCCCGGCAACCCGACCAACGCTTTCTAGACGATGCTCAACGCCCGGAAAACTGCGCAGCACTTTTTCAATTGTTGGCGCGGGAATGTCAAACAGAGCGGCGACACAGGCTGCAGCAGCGGCATTCTGAAGGTTGTGCGGACCGGGGATGAGAATATCACTACATCTGATAATACGCGATTCCTCTTGGTTGGACTTCCCGTAAAGGCAGCCGTCCCTGACAAAGGCTCCGACGTCGGCAGCATCTGTGGTAGTAAAGAACACCTTCCGGGCATCAGTAGTGATATTGTCACTCATAATTTCGCGGTCGTCCCAGTTCAGGACCAGAAAGTCGTCGGTGGTTTGGTTTTCGGTGATGCGATACTTGAGGGTTTTGTACTTATCAAAGCTGCCGTGACGGTCGAGATGGTCGGCAGTCAAGTTCAAGATAAGAGCCACGTGAGGCTTGAAGTCGGCCATGGCTTCAAGCTGAAAAGTGGAGACTTCGACTACCGCGATGCCCTCCACGCCGATCTTATGAACAACCTCACTGAAGGGTCGGCCGATGTTACCGCAGACAAAGGTATCATAGCCGGCGGCGGAGAATATTTCACCAATCAGAGTGGTGGTGGTGGTTTTGCCGTTGGAGCCGGTCACACCGATGACTTTGCCCCGGCATATCCAGAAAGCAAACTCCAGCTCGGAGAATATGGGAAGACCTTTCCGTCTCGCTTCTTCCAATATTGGAAGATCAGGCGGTACTCCCGGAGATAGCACCAGATAGTCACACTGTAACAAGCGATCCGAATGGCCGTCGGTTTCAAACGGAATACCATCACGTTGCAGCCGATCCTTCTGCTTTGTCAGCAATTCGGCGTGGGCGGAATCGGATACGAACGGCTTCCCTCCCTGACTGACGGCCAGATAGGCGGCTGCCATACCGGACCGGGCCATGCCGACGATACCGATCTGTCTGTTCTCTATCCGTTCTTTAACCGTCATCGTACTTTCAACGTAGCCAGCGTTACCAGGGCGCACAGGGCGCCGATGATCCAAAAGCGGACGACCACCTTGGACTCCGACCATCCGGACAGTTCAAAATGGTGGTGAATAGGCGCCATTTTGAACACCCGTTTGCCGCCGCGGTAGCGGTATGACACAACTTGAATAATTACCGACAGCACTTCAACTACAAAAACTCCGCCGACAATGACCAAAAGCAGTTCTTTCTTGAGCATGATGGCCATCGCTCCCAGCGCGCCTCCCAGCGCGAGTGAGCCGGTATCGCCCATAAAGACTTCGGCGGGATGAGAGTTGAACCATAAGAAGCCGAGGCAGGAACCAATCGCCGCCCCGCAAAAGACGGTCAGTTCTCCGGTGCCCGGAAGGTACTCGATCTGCAGGTAGTTGGAAAAATCGAGTCGCCCGGTGACGTACGCGATACCGCCAAAGGCAAACAAGGAAATCCCACACAAGCCGATGGCCAGTCCGTCAAGGCCGTCGGTGAGATTGACGGCGTTCGAGGCGCCGGCGATGACTGCAATGACAAACGGGATGTACAAAAAACCAAGTATGAGGACGTAGTTCTTAAAGAAGGGGATCCCCGTGGTGCCGTTGTACTGGTCGGTGGGAGCAAAGTGCTGGAGCATAACGGCGAACAGCAGACCAAGTAGAACCTGCCCGACCAGTTTCTTTCTGGCTACCATTCCCTTGGGTTGACCTTTTACGACTTTCAGATAGTCATCCATGTAACCGATCAACCCCAGCCAGGCCGTCGCCAGCAGCAGCAGCAAAACATAGAAGTTGGTCAGGTCCGCCCACAATAGGGTGGGGATGATGATCCCGGCAAGAATGATCAGGCCGCCCATTGTCGGCGTACCCGCCTTCTGCCGGTGACTGGCGGGGCCTTCCTCGCGGATTCTCTCTTTCACCTGATATTTCTTCAGAAGGCGAATAAAAAACGGGCCGAGGATCAGGCAGATAATGATGGCCGTAACGGTTGCCCCGGCCGTTCTGAAGGTAATGTACTTAAACAAGTTGAAGCCGGAGACGTATTTGGTGAGAGGATACAATAGATGGTATAGCATCAGTCCGCCCCCCCTATCTGCTCGACGGCGTCAATAACCGCTTCCAGGCCGATGCCCCGTGAGGCCTTAACGAAGACAAAGTCGTTCTCTCTAAAATACTCCGCCATGGAACGGGCACACTCGTGTGAATTGTCATAGTGTCTAACTTTATGTTTCTCTATACCGGAGGATAAAACCTCCCTCATGGTATGCTTTGAAAGGTCGCCAACGAAAACGGCGAGGTCAAAACTGTGCTTTGAGAGCATGCGACCTATTTCCCGATGATAGGCAACACCGCTGGCGCCCAATTCGAGCATATCGCCTAAAACAACGATTCGCCGTTTTCCCCCGGGCATTTCAAAAAATGCTTGCAGAGCGGCCTTTACGGAATCGGGGTTGGCGTTGTAGCAATCGGCGAAAAAGGTGATGTTGTTCTTTTGGACGATCTGTCCTCTCATCGGGGCGGTGCCGAGCAACACACTAAGTGTGTTATAATTCTCAAAGGTTAAGCCCAGGGTGCAAAACGCTGCGTATGCCGCCAGCAGATTGTACACCTGATGCTTTCCCGCCAGAGGGAGCCGGAAGGTATGATTGTCAATCGTGACCAGGGAAGCGCCTGGATCTTCTCGTTTGATTGATCCAGGTGTAACGTCAGCCTCATTGTCAACTGCGAAAGTGATGAGATTGCCGCGAAGCTTTTGCACCTCGGCCATGAGAACAGTGTCGTCGGCATTCACAATCACCGGCACATCTTCAGGAGCCGCCTTCACCAGTTCCAGCTTGGCTCGCGCCACGGCTTCAACAGAATCGAGAAACTCCAAATGCGAGGGGCCGACGTTGGTAATCACGATGACGTCTGGATGAACGACTTCCGCAAGACGGGTCATCTCACCCGGTGTCGAAATCCCCAGCTCCATTACCGCCACCGCCGTATCAGCAGGCATGGCCAACAGGGCCAGCGGCACCCCGTACAGGTTGTTCAGATTGCCGGGAGAGCAATAGGCGCGTTCTTCGACGGCGTTGATCAGACCAAAAGCCAGTTCCTTAGTGGTGGTTTTGCCGTTGGAACCGGTGATAGCGACAAAGCGAGCGCGGCTGGTCTCTCGGTAATTTTTTGCCAATTTTATCATCGCTTCATGGCTGTTATGTACGGCAACGACCGCCATGTCGCCTCTAATATGGTCAAGCTTCGGGTAAGTGAATTCAGCAACGATGCCGCTGGCGCCTTTTTGGACAGCCTGCTCGATAAAATCGTGGCCGTCGTTTCTAACGCCGCGGATGGCAAAAAAGAGCTCATCGGCCTTCGTGGAGCGGCTGTCAATCGAAACGCCCCTGAACGATCTGGAGGCGTTGACGGTGTTGTACAGCGTACCGCCGGTTATCGCAGTCAGTTGATCAAAACGCAAACTAATCATGCCAATTTCTGATTATGATATAACGGATCGTAGTCCGCCTTCGGCGGATTGACAGGTCTCAGAAGAGGCTGTGCCATAAGTCCAGCGTCATCGCGAGCGACCGAAGGGAGCGTGGCGATCTCAATTGTGTAGCTGCTTGCACTGTAAGAGATTGCCACGTCGCTTCGCTCCTCGCAATTACGGTTTCTGTAGCTTATGCGGTCAAGAATCATACTTTTGTCACAGCCTCCAGAGCGACCTGCCCTACGACTTTTCATCGCCTTTAGCCTGAGGTCCATATCCAAGCTCAGTCAAAGCAGTCTTGACCTCACTTATATCATCAAACGGATGCCTGACACCCTTGATTTCCTGGTACTTCTCAGCGCCCTTGCCGGCCAGAACAACGACGTCGCCTGCCTGAGCCTTTTGCAGGATGGTCCTGATCGCCTCGCGGCGATCGACATGCCTCTCATAGTTGCCACTTTTCAGGCCGGGTTCAATATCCTCAAGGATTGCCTCCGGTTCCTCGTCGCGCGGATTATCCGAAGTAACCACCACAAAGTCTGCCTTGGTTGTGGCGGCTTTTCCCATGAGGGGACGCTTGCCACGATCCCGATTGCCGCCGCAGCCGAAAAGAAGCAGCAGCTTCCCTTCAGAAATCTCCCGCACCGATTGGCACAACCGCTCGATGGCGTCCGGTGTGTGGGCGTAGTCGATATAGATGGCAAACGGCTGTCCGGCCCTGATTACCTCGAACCGACCCGGAACCGGCTGAGCCGCCTCAAGGCCGCTGACGACACTATCAAGGTCCCCGCCGCCGGCCAGTCCCCCTGCTGTCGCGGCAAGGGCGTTTATCAAATTGAACCTGCCGGGCAACTTAAACGTCACTGTCCGTGTGCCCATCGGGGTGACCAGGTCAAGTGTCGTCTGGTCGGCTTCAAGGTGGTAACTGCTGCAATATACATCAGCAGCGGTGTCACTGAGGGAGAAGGACATGTAGGATGATTTCAGGTCACCAAAAAAATCTCGGAACTCCGGCACGTCGAGATTGATCACCGCGTAACTTAGATCACCCTCCAGCTTCTCCAACAGGAGAGCCTTAGCTCTGAGATATTCCTCCATCGTCTTGTGAAAGTCCAGGTGGTCGCGGGTAAAGTTAGTGAAAACTGCTACGCGAAAGTTGATGTTCTCGACCCGCTTCAGCACTAAAGCGTGTGACGACACTTCGATAACCGCATTGACGCAGTGGTTCTTTTTCATCAGAAACAGCAGACGCTGAAGGTCGAGCGATTCCGGCGTGGTCCGTTCGGCCGGAAACGTTTCCTTGCCGGTGTCATAGACAACGGAGGTGATCAGACCGGTCGTTTTATTTCTCTTTTCAAAGATTTGTTTGATGAGATGGCAGACCGTTGTCTTGCCGTTAGTGCCGGTGACACCACAGACTTTCAGCTTGCGGCCGGGATCGCCGTAAAATCGGGCTGAAACGTCCGCCATGGCCTGTCGAATGTCGGGGACTTGTATATGGTCTTCTATAGCATCGCAGCCCTCTCGTTCCCCCATCACTGCCACAGCGCCGTTTGCCTTCGCCTGTTCGACAAAGTCGTAACCGTCTTGCGCGAAACCCTTCACGGCAAAAAACAGCGCCTTCTTTCGCACCAGACGTGAGTCATATTCAATCGTCTCGATCTCAAGGTCGGTGCGGCCGGTGCTTTCGGCCTGCGGCAGCTTTTGAATCAGCTCTCCAAGTGTGATGGCTTTCTCTCCTACGGTGGTCGGCATTCAAGCTGACAGATCATCTTGTCTGTAATTTCTTCTCCCGGTCGTATCGATTGCTTAGCCACCCGACCGTTTCCCATTATCCTGCATGTTATACCGGCAAACTGAAGAAAGGCGGCGGCCTGACGAGTCGACAGACCCTTCAGGTCAATCATCCGCAAACCGGATTTATCCGTTTGCTCGACAGCCGCTAGAATCTCGTCATCAACGAAAACCAATCTGTCTGCCGCCGGAAACTGCCAGATGATGTGTCCCTCCTGGGCGCCGGCGCACAATTTCAAGCCTCGCTCATCGGCTATGGCGGCAGCTAAGGTAAGGTCGCGTCCAATAAAGTCGGGGACCTCCACCGTGTTGGTGGCCGGTCGGGAATGTTCCACCAGCAGTTTTGAGTCAATCTGGAACAGATCGGGCCTTAAAACGAGGTACCGCTCGGCAATACTGCAAAAGAGAGGCCCGGCCGTCCATCCACCGTAGTGAATTGGTCCTGGCTCGTGAAGGATGACAATACCGGCGATCAACGGCTTTTCGCACGGGAAAAACCCGGCAAAGCTGGCTACAAACTTGTTTTTGAAATAGCGGTGATTCTCCAGATCGGGAATCTCCGCCGTGCCCGTTTTCCCGGCTATCGTTATCACGGGAGAGTGAACCACCTCGGCTGTCCCTCTCTCGACTACTCCCTGCAAAATAGTGCGGAGAGTAGCAGCCGAAGTTTCGCTCATGACTTGCCCGATCACATCGCCGCTGTTTTGGTTTGGCACCAATCTGTTCTCATCGACCCAACCGAGGATCAGTCCCGGTCGTAATAACTTTCCACCATTAGCGATAGCCGCAAACCCAGCTGCCATCTGAAGCGGTGTTACAGCTACCGAGTGCCCCATAGCCAGCGCCGCTATCGTATAGTCCGACCAGCGCTTAGGCCGCACCAGACTTCCTCTAATTTCCCCCGGCAGGCCGACGCCGAGTTTCTGCCCCATCCCAAAGCGCCGCGCGCCCAGGTACAGTTCGTCGCCGCCAAGTTCGATGGCGCACTTGGCCACTCCGATGTTGCTGGACAGCTCTATAACCTGGCTAAAGGTCAACCAGCCGTGCTTCTTGTCATCATGGAGAAAACGCCGACCGATCTTCCACTTGCCTTCTTCACAGTAAATGGAATCGTCAACGTCGACCAGCCCGGCCTCCAGCAACGCCGCCGCGGTAAACGCCTTAAACGCGGACCCCGGCTCAAACTGGTCCGTGACCACGCGAAGTTTGACAGGTTTGTCTCTGTTTTTCTCTTCGGGATCAAAGTGGGCCGCAGCAAGAATGTCTCCATTGTTGCAATCCAAGAAGATCGCCATGCCGGATTTGGCCTGGTAGTTCTCAACCCCTTGCCTCAGTTCCTGCTGGACAATTTCTTGCAGTTGCCAGTCAATTGTCAGTACCAGCGACCTGCCGGGCTCCGGTTTGACCAGAGCTGCCTCTTTGACGCGGAAAGTATTACGCAGCCCGTCGCGACTAATGTCGGCCAACCCTTCCCGGCCAGCCAGCACAGAATCATACGAAAGCTCAACCCCCGCCAGGCCACGATGGTCGATATCCGTAAACCCCAGAACCTGCTTCCCCACCAGACCGTATGGATAAACTCGCTGAGTCTCTTTGCGAAGGTACAGACCGCAGGGAGCATTGGTTTCTATGGTGCTGGCCAGTTCGTCATTGAGTCTCCTCTTTATCCAGCGGAATTTTTGAGAGGCGAGGCCGAATTTCTTTCGAGCGCTCCCGCGTCTGAGATTGAACAACCGTTCAAGGTAGTTGCAGACGTTGCGTAACTGATCATTGCCGACGGGGTAGGCATACAGAGAGGAGACCGTTATATTATTGGCCACGATCGTGCCGTTGCGGTCGTAGATGAGACCCCGTTCGGCTGGAATTGATACGGTGCTGGTTGACTGCTGTTGGACAATCTTGCTGCACTGCGGATGCAGCAGGACTTGAAGGTGCCCCAGCCTCGCGGCAGCCACAATGAAAAAAGTACAGACAAGAACAAACAGCATCCCCAGTCGAAACCGTTCCTGCCTGGTGCGTTTCATTTGTCGTTCCTTTCCAGGGCCGCCGAATCAATTTTAAGGGGGCGGAGCTCACCGGCGTTGACGGTCGTTGGTGACACCATCGGCATGTACCTGGCTATTCTCTTAATCGCTGCCGTCAGGGCAGCCAGATCGTCGAGCGGGAGCGCCTCGGCCTTCTTTCGTGCCAGCGTGAAAAGACGGTCCGCGGAGATCGGCTGCAGGCCAAGCGTATCGAGCGCATATTGCTCAATTCGCGAGGCCATTTTCAGCGAAGAGATTTCAGAGGAGGTTTTCTTGACATTGTCGATGAGGTCGGCATTTTCGTTCCTGAGGTGGGAGACCTCCATGACCAGCCCCATCACTTTGACTCTCTGCCAGACATGGAAACAGGAGGCCGCCAGAATGGCGCAGACCAAAACGCCTGCCGGGAAATAGCGATGCGAACGCAGGCGGTTGACCAGCGAGGAGCGAATCTCGACCGTTTCTTTGAATTTGCGCATCGCTCTTTTCATGCTGCTGTCTTTTCCGCCACCCGCAGTTTGGCCGAACGCGCTCGCGGATTTTGGTCCTTTTCTTGTGGTTGAGGGGTTATCACTTTGCGTGTGAGAATCCTCACGCGAGGCGTCGCGCCGCAGACACATTGGGGCAGCCAGGGCGGACAAACACACCCCTTTGCCTCCTGCTGAAAGAACCGTTTTACGAGCCGATCCTCCAGCGAATGGTACGATATAACCGCCATACGCCCGCCGACTTTCAGTCGGGAAAGGGCCTGCGGTAAGACAGCCTCCAGTTGATCAAGCTCGTCATTAACGGCGATGCGAAATGCCTGGAATACCCTCGCCAACGACTTGCTCTGATGAGGGGGAGGGACAACGCCGGTGACAATGTCGGCCAGCTCTGTTGTTGTCTGGATCATCTTCTCCCTTCGTTCCCTGACGATTGCTCTGGCAATTCGGCGCGCCCGTCGTTCCTCGCCGAAAGAACGTATGATCTCGGCCAGTTCTTCTTCGTTGAGTGTGTTAACCAGATCAGCCGCCGTCCTGCTTTGTGACTGCGGGTCGAAGCGCATATCAAGAGGACCGTCCTGACGAAATGAAAATCCCCGCCCGGGTTCATCGAGCTGATAGGAGGAAAGTCCCAAATCCAACAGAATGCCATCCATTGCGTTCTCTCCAACCCCGTCCATCACGGCGTCAAGGTCGCCGAAGGAAGCCCTTACAATTCTCTTGACCTGACCGCAATCGGCCAGATTCTTTGTCGTCAGCTCCACCGCTGCCGGATCTTTGTCCAGGCCGTACAGGCGGGCGTTCGGTCCTAACGCCCCCGCGAGTGCTTTCAGATGTCCCCCCAGACCGGCGGTCAGGTCAAAGTATGCGCCCTCCCGATCGGTTACCAGGAGCTTAACCACCTCGCCTGCCATCACCGGCAGGTGGTGCGGTTTGGTCTTTTTGTTCGCCATTACCCGTGAACAATCGTTCGGCTACCTCTTCGTAGCTTCCGGAGAACTGCTCCAGGTAGTACTGAAAACGGTCAGGATTCCAGATTTCCACCCAGCGATTGACGCCAATAACGAGCAGCTCCTTTTTCAGCCCCGCTTCCGCGATCAGATGGGATGGGACAAGAATCCGGCCGTTTCGGTCAGGAGACACCGCGCCTGCCGATGAATAAAACCGGCGGCTGAAATAACGAAAATCTTTTTGGGTGAATGGTAGAGAGGAAAGACGGTTTTGTATCTGTTGCCACTCAGGTTCCGGGTAGAGAGCCAGACATCCTTCCAATCCTTTGGTAAGTATCAGGGCGCCATCCAATAGTCGTTTTTTACTTGTTCCAAGGACACTTCGCAGCTTGGCCGGCAGGGGGAATCGGCCTTTGTCGTCCATCGTCGTGTGGTATTGTCCAAAGAAGCCAGACACCAATCCTCCACAGTCTACCATTATCACCCAATTTGTGCCTCCAATATCACATTTTCCCCACTCAAGTCAAGTGTTTTTTTGCGAGGACAGAAATAGAGCTATGCTTGTAACTGACTATATGTCAATGAGCAACAAATATATGATCCTTAACGTATGGCAAGTAGTTGTTAAGGGCAAGGATACCTGCCAGGTTTTTTTTCGTTTTTTTTGTGAAACCAGAGGTAGGGCAGGATCCCTGCGATCCTGCCGGACGAATATTCTGCGCGCAGCGGATGTCCTCATCCACCGCGTTGACGTGAACTTACTCTATCGGCCCGCAGATCGGCTCGGGACCTTCGAAGAAGATATAATCAACCAAATAGATCAAGTCGGCAACGTTTATCCCGCCTTCGCCGTCGATGTTGGCTGCATCCAGAACCGGTGGGGCAGTGCCACCGAAGAATATGTAGTCGACGAGGTACGTGAGGTCAGCAACGTTAACCGCACCGCTGCCGTCGACGTCGCCGCAGATGTACGGCTCGCCCTCATTTTCAAGAAGAATCGTATCTGAGAAAGTACCTGCCATACCTGAATCCAGCAAAATCATGGCGGAATCACCAAAGGGTCTCCAGTCTGCAACAATCTTGCATGAGCTGTTACTGGGTAAGGCGACGTCTTCGTGAAAGAATACCGTATCGCTACTTATGCCTGCTATTCTGATGCGAAGGTTGTACAGCGCTGCATCACTGAAATTGTCTACTTGTAACCCTGCTTCGGGCGTGATGGTATAGCGGGCCGAATCGTCGGGTGAAATGTCAATATCTAAAATGCCGACGATAATTTCAGAGTCCGGGGCGACAGATATCGTCTCGAATCTGTATGAACGTGCAGCATCATTCGGGTTGTATACCCATACTGCACTATCATTCCCAGGATAGCGAAACTTTTCGGTCTCGGTACTATCCACTCCTGTGCGAATGTACTCCAGCACACCACCGTCTGTGAAGACTGTCAGGTAGAATGAGGAGTCATGGATACCTGAAAACTCGCACTGCCACGCATCGTTCGGTAGGAAATAACCAATCGGTGGACTACCCTCAATCGTCATAGGAACAATGGGCATACCATCCGAAAGAGTGCTGAACAGGGAATCCTCGTTAACGCCTATGTGTCCTCCTGAAGACTCAAAGAATATAGCGTTCGCAGAAGCGAAATATAGTAGCACTCGCAGATGTTCGGCTGCCCCCCTTAAGATGGGGTGTGTGGTGTAATTGCTTATCGAATCCATCAAGAACAGACCCCATGACCTACCCCATCCGGGCAGCCCGTTGTACGACCATGTGTTTGCGGTCGTATCGATCGCAACTCGCATCGTGTCACTCTTAATCGGATCGAGAGGGTGGTAAGGAACGTTGTTGTCGTACACATATATATAGCACGTATCGAGGTCACATTCACATCTATAAGGATTTACCGCATGGCCCTTGATGACCCAGTTGTTCTCCTCGAAGAATTCGTCGAAAAGCACAAGAATTCTGTCATTGCGCTCAGAAGCATGAAACATCTTCCTGCACGAATCAAGAGTATGCTTAGGTGTTGTATTCCAGTTTCTGTTCCTATACTCCAATTGGGACCTACCGAATTGATATGTATAATACTTGTTTATCATCTTTCGGGGTTTGTATCCATGGTCGGAGAGCTGTACATCATAAAGCGTGGTGCAAGGCGGAAATTCTTCCGTAACGTTCAAGCAACCCTCACAATCGTCAAAGAAAAGAAAACTCGTGATAGCAAAACCAAAGCAGGAACCACGCCAGTCTCCCTTTATGACTCGCCACAGCTCCAGTGCTTCTTCCCGAGGAATGGAACCAACGATAGTGTTGTGGTAGCACTGAAGCTGGCCAAAAGCACTCACGAAGGTTTGCCAGCTCGGGAAGTCAGACCGCTTAGCTGGATTTTCAGGCCAATTCTGCCACTCAATGGGATACTCGATGGTGTCCCACTCGGATTGCGGCCACATGTTAGCTTGAGAGTTGTTCGTGAACTGCCAGCCATCCGGATTTGGCCGGAATCCCATATCGCCGCATCCCTGCTTTTGTATGTACATAATGGCCTTGCGGGTTGGCACATTAGATACCACCTCCATTAACCTGTACACTACGTGGAGTCCTCCCGCCTGATCTATAGCGATGCTTGGTTCACCCAGTTCCGTACCGGTGTAATAACTAACACTGTCCTCTGTTTCTGTCCCTGTAACAAGAGCTACTGGACCGGAGGTGCTACTTGCATACATTACGTGTGAGCTCCACCAGTCGGCCCCGTAGGTCACGTCGTTATAAACTACATGCCAGTCCCCCGAAGGGTCGACGGTGATGGAAAGACCTGCGTCCAGATCGGCTGCGCTAAGGCCGCTGACGATCTCCTGCGGAGGAGACCAGGAACCGGATGTGTTATTCATATACATAATGGCCTTGCGGGTTGGCACATTAGATACCACCTCCATTAACCTGTACACTACGTGGAGTCCTCCCGCCTGATCTATAGCGATGCTTGGTTCACCCAGTTCCGTACCGGTGTAATAACTAA
>Ga0307437_1000711_pt1 | contig 24789 bp, 19 predicted proteins | sample SalMarWE160390MG_FD_202146 | JGI IMG/M metagenome (GOLD analysis project Ga0307437, IMG submission 202146) | Salt marsh sediment microbial communities from the Plum Island Ecosystem LTER, Massachusetts, United States - WE1603-90 | ecosystem: Environmental > Aquatic > Marine > Intertidal zone >...
TGGGGGTTCTGTTCCCCATACTCCCATACTCCCCCCCATACTCCCACACTCTCCTACTCTTCAATGTCACGCGGCTCCAGAAGCAGCGAAACGCCATCAAGAATCTGGCGTACTCGCTTACGAGAAAGCGTGCCTATCATCTCCACCAGGTCCTTCTTGTCCACGGTGAATATCTGCGACACGCTCACCACACTCGGCTGGGGTAAGTTCGCCTCTCCCTTCTCCAACAGAACGTTCCCTGGAGCCTTGGCCCGCTTGAGATTGGACGTCAGCACACATACCACCACCGTGTTGATCCGACTACGGTTGAAGACGTTGTTCTGAATGACCACATGAGGATGACGATAGCCTGGCCCTGACCCTGATGGCTCATCTAAATCAACCCAATACACGTCCCCTTGGTTGATCACCATTGCCCTTCCACCATACGTCTGTGTTGTTGGCGCATCCTATCACGGAGAGCCTGTTCTTCTGCATCGGGCAAGTCACCATAAGCCTCGTTGATGGCTTCCAGCAGTTGGCGATTCTGGTAGCGTTGGAGGAAGGCCTCAACCGCCAATACGAACAAGCGACTTCGGGAGATCTGCAATTCCTGGGCCAGGGCATCAACCCGCTCAAAGAGGGGCTGCTGCAGAGAGATGGCTGTTTTCACGTTCGCCATTGGTTTATACCTCCTTTCTTGCCATTAGTATAACCCAATGGATAGCAATTGTCAAAACCCAGGCAATTAGGCGGCGGATCTGGCGATCCACCGTGAGCGAAACCCTTCACGAAAAAGGGTTCTGGCAGACGGCTGGTCACCTGCCAGAACCCCGTGGCGATCTGCGGCCTATTCGGGAATGGTGCCGACAACGCCTTCCACCAGCCAGTCGAAGGCCAGCTTATCCTCGTCGGGCATGGTAGCCCCGTCCGGTACCCGCAGCTCGCCGGTGTTATCCTTGACGGGGCCGACGAAGACGTCGAAGGTGCCAGAGATGATCTCCTGCTTCTTCTGCTCGATGAGCGCCTTGGCGTCATCCGGCACAGCCGGGCCGAAGGGGGCCAGGTCCAGCAGCCCCTCGGCCAGGCCCCACCAGACCGGGGTGTTGGTCCAGGTGCCGTTCATCACCGCCTGAACCGCCTTCTTGTAGAAAACACCCCAGTTCCAGATGGGCGCGGTGAGCGGGGCGTTGGGCGCCACGTCGGGCACGTAGGCGTTGTAGCCGATGGCGTAAACGCCGTTCTCCTCGGCCAGCTTGTCCGGCTCGGTGGAGTCGCTCTCGCGGGCGATGACGTCGCATCCCAGGTCCAGCAGCGCCTGGGCCGCCTCCCGCTCCGTCACCGGGTCCACCCAGGTGAAGATCCACACCGGGTGTACCTCCACCTCGGGGTTGACCGAGCGGGCACCCAGGGCGAAGGCGTTCATGTTGCGAACGACATCAGGAATGGGATAGGGGGCAACGTAGCCGAGGATGTTGGTTTCGGTCACCTTGCCGGCGGCGATGCCTGCCAGGTACCACGCCTGGTAGCCCCGGCCATCGTAGATCCCGACGTTGTCGGCCGTCTCGTAGCCGGTGCAGTGCTCGAAGATGGCGTCCGGATATTCGGCGGCCACCTCGATGACCGAGTCCATGTAGCCAAAGCTGGTAGCAAAGATCACACCGTAGCCTTTCTCGGCATAGTCACGGATAACGCGGGTTGAATCAGGCCCCTCCGCAACCAGCTCGCTGTAGGCCGTCTCCACGCCCAGCTCCTGCTCCAGGTAGAGCCGACCCTGGTCGTGGGCTTAGGTCCAGCCCAGGTCGCCTGTAGGGCCGACGTAGATGAAGGCCACCTTCGGCTTTTCTACCGGGATGGCTGGGCCGGCGATCTCCGGCGGCTCGGCCGGAGCCTCGCCGACGACGCCGTCCACGAACCAATCCATGGCCAGCATCTCCTCGTCGGTCATGGTCACCCCTTCGGGAATGGAGAGCACTCCGCCCTGGCCCTTGATGGGGCCGGTGAACACGTCCCACCCACCGCTCAGTATCTTCTGCTTCCACTCCTCCACCAGGGCTTTCACGTCATCGGGAACCTGGGGGCTCAGCGGGGCCAGGTCCACGATCCCGTCCTTCATCCCGCCCCAGTACTGACCGGTCGTCCAGGTGCCGGCCATCAGCGCCTCGATGCGGCGGACGTAGTACGGCCCCCAGTTCCACACCGGGCTGGTCAGCACCGTGTCGCCCACGAACTGCCGCATGTCGGAGTCGTAGCCGATGCTGACCGCGCCTTGCTCCTGGGCCGCCTTTTGGGGCTCGGTGGTGTCCTGGTGCTGAGCGATCACATCGCAGCCCTCGTCCAGCAAGGCCACGGCTGCTTCTTTCTCCAGCACCGGGTCGAACCAGGTGTTGGTCCAGACCACGTGCACCGTCGCCTCCGGGTTGGCGGCGCGCACCCCCAGGGTGAAGGCATTGATCCCCCGAATCACTTCAGGAATCGGGAAGGCAGCCACGTAGCCGATCTTGTTGGCCTTGGTGGCCTTGGCCGCTACCAGGCCGGAAAGGAAGCGCGGCTGGTACATGCGGCCGAAGTAAGTGGACATGTTGTCGGCCGTCTTGTAGCCGGAGCAGTGCTCGAAGTACTGATCCGGGAACTCCTCGGCCACGGTGAACATGGGGTCCATGAAGCCGAAGCTGGTGGCGAAGACGATGTCGTAGCCCTTGGTGGCGAAGTCGCGGATGACCCGCTCGGCGTCGGGGCCTTCGGGCACGTTCTCGATGTAGGCCGTCTCGACCTTGTCGCCCAGTTCCTCCTCCACCATCAGCCGCCCCTGCTCGTGGGCCCAGGTCCAGCCCAGGTCGCCGATGGGGGCTACGTAGACAAAGGCTGCTTTCAGCTTCTCTGGTGGTGGCGGTGTAGGCGTTGGCGGCACTGACGTCGGCGTTGGTGTCGCTGCCGGTTGGCAAGCCGTGACCAGCAGGGCCACGATTGTCGTCAGGGCCAATAAAGTCCAAAGTCTCTTGTTCTTGAACATCTTCGTTCCTCCTCCTTAGTTAGTAGTAAATGTGTCGTGCCGGGACTCTCTTCCACTAAAAATCGAGGCTTCTGACAATCACCCCCTTTCCCTTGTCGTTAAGGCAGTTGAAATATATCACGAAAGCTGGCTTTTGTCAATGATCAGGCGAGCGCGAAGTTTGCAACTCAAGGCTCGGTTCCGCCGGTGCCTTGGACCCCTTGGTGATAGCGGCCTAGCAGATCGAGGATTTCGTAATCTCTCGCCTCCTTTAGCCGCTGCCCTGCTTCTCGATGAAAGCGCGCTATCCGATTAAAGATCTCGATTTGTACCTGCCTGGGATGGGGTACAGAATCGAAGGTGAATTCCCCTATCTCACCCGCCGTCTCCAGGCGCACGTTGCCGAAATCGAGTCTGTTGGCGATAAAACCCTCTTGCAAGTAACGCACGTCTTGGATCTTGTCCAGGCCAGCCTCTCTACGCTCTTCACGGATGAAGGGTATCTTTTCGATGTCAACGGCGCGATCATCGGTTATGACGTAAAGGTCGTTACGCCAATCTATAACCAACCAGGTGACGCGCACAGAGATTGCAACTAGGGAGATGCCAAGTGGCACATCAAACCAGAGGCTGACATCAAAGAGGAAGGAAGCTGCTGTCCAGAGGATGAACGAGATAACGAGGGCAAGCACGGGAGATGTCATGTCTCTGAGCAAAACCCACCAGTGTTTGTGCCAGATCTGCTGGTTTTTGCCGAACTCCGGCTTGGCCAAAACCATCATTTTGATGACCTGTAAGACTTGTGCTCGTCTTGGCGTTTCACTCTCCCAGCGTAACCCCTCAGCAGCGGCAGGCAGAGGCTCGGGCTTCGGTTTGGGCAAACCAAGCATTTCGCGGACAACTCGCGTGGCTTCCGGCTCCTCTTCCCCCCCCGGCAGCGTTGCTTTCACCTGGGACGCCAGGGCAAAGATTTGAGCTTGGGCTTTGCGAGGCTTTTGGATGCCCCTGAAATAGATCGTGCCCAGGGTGCCAGCAGTCTGGATGATCACGTCGCCAAAATAGAGCAGAGTGGTCATGAGACCCTTCATTTCAACGGAGACATCCTGAATCATGGCCAGGGGGGCCTCATCCCTCTTCTCTAGCGTCAGGTATCTTTTCTCGATGTGAATCACGCGCTTGTCGGTTACGATGTAGCTATCGTTCCGCCAATCCAAAGCTCGCCAGACGAGCCAGGCGAGCGCTGGCGCTAGAATGACGAGCCAATAAAAGGCGCGTCTGAAGTCTGAGAGGGGTTCTAAGAGTGCAGTCACGACCCAGGCAATCAATGAAGAGACAGCCAGAAAAATAAGAGGTCGCCTTATCCACCTGATGATCGTAAACCAATACCTTCGCTCGCGGATGATGACTCTCTCATCATCCAGTTGTCCAGGAAACAGAGGCTTGTTGGCCATTCTTCCCTCCTGCCACCCATAGGGATGTTGCATGGATATTGTACCACATTGTTTGTTCGGTGAAAAGTTTGCCACTTCGCAACCTTGCTCCCAATTTTCTTTTGGAGTATAATTGTTCTCAGAGCGCAGAGGGGGCCGTGAACCTTTTGGTCTGCCTGGCAGTATTACAGTTGAAACCTGCCGCCTGGAGACGAAAAATTCGCCACGAACCTTTCATTCGTGGCAAAGAGGCGAGATCGCCAAAGTAGGTGTTGCCAAACAAAAATGAAGTCTGAATCGAGATTGCGAGAAGGACGGACAGTCCTTGCCTTGATAATCTGCATGCTCCTCAGCGTGGCCTGGCCTATCCGCACTGCCGAGTGGGCTGAGGGCCTGGACATTCTATACTTAGTAGTTGTGGGATCCGCGCTCGCCGGCTTCTTCCTGGCTAAGAGCCAATTCCCGAATGTAGTGGCCCACTTGTTCAGCCTGGTTTACGGGATAGCATGGGTGGCGTTCCTGGGGGGAAATCTCCTGGCCCCTCAGTTCACCTGGCGCGAAAAAATGATTGAGCTGGGGATTCGCATCAACGAGTGGCTGTGGACGGCCACGCACGGCGGCACCAGCGAGGACAACCTCATTTTTGTCCTAATCCTGGCCCTGATCCTTTGGCTGGCGGGCTATCTTTCCGCCTGGTATAATTTCCGCCAGCATAAGGTCTGGGAATCCATCGTCCCCTGCGGCCTGGTCTTGCTCTGGAATCTCTACTACGCCTCCCCACGGTTAGAGTTGTACCTGGTGGCCTATCTCTTCTTTGCCCTGCTCGTGGTGATGTACTCCAACCTTTCAATCCGAAAGCAAGAGTGGCGGACGGCCAGGGTTCACTACAGCGCTGACATAGGATTAGCTTTCCTTCGAGCCGGAGTTATCTTTTCCCTCGTGGTTATCTCTTTCGCCTGGCTAGCGCCCAGCGCTGCCGCCAGCCAGCAACTCTCCGACGTGGGATCGTTTCTGGAAAAACCCTGGCAGAAGGTGCAGGAAAACTGGAATCGCCTCTTCTCTGCCGTTAAGTATTACGGCAAGGTCTATCCTAATCCCTTCGGCAATTCGCTGGGCCTGACCGGGCCTGTCCACCTCAGCGAGGCAGCGGTGATGGACGTGCGGGCCCCAGTGGGACGCTATTGGCGGGCGGCCTTCTACGACCAGTACACCGGCTCCGGCTGGCTCAATAAAGATAAGGAGAGCATTGGCCTGGAAGCCAACGATTCCTCTTTGACGATACCCAAGTATGAGCTGCGCCAGGAGATCACTCAGACCATCACCACTTTTCTGCCTGGAAGGACCATGCTCTTTGCTGCCGCTCAGCCTCTTCGGGTGGACCTGCCGGCCTGGGCGGTGGTGAGTTATGTGCCCCCTCTTCCGCCAGGAGAGGAGGCCGAGTCCTACGCCCAGAAAGAGGGAGTGATTACTCCCGTCTCGATGCTTTATAGCCGCTCCCGCCTGAAGCAGGGCCAGAGCTACGCCGTCGTCTCTTCCATCTCTGCGGCTGATGAAGATAGCCTGCGGGCGGCGGGGGATGACTATCCAGCCTGGATCCTCGGTCGCTATCTCCAGTTGCCACCGAGTCTACCCTCGCGCGTGCGCGATTTAGCGGAAGCGATCGCCGGCGGCACCCCCCCTAGGACCTTTGCCGATGGGCAGATAACCATCTTTGACCAAGGAGGTAGCGATTCCATCACATATTTGTCTAAGTCTAAGCCGATAGTGTCAATCTACAACAATGCCTACGACAAAGCCACCGCCCTGGAGAGCTACTTGCGAGAGATAAAGTACAACGAGTTGATCGCAGCCCCACCTGAGGGCCAGGACGGCGTGGATTACTTCCTGTTCGACGCCCGCGAGGGCTACTGCGACTACTACGCTTCAGCCATGGCCGTGATGGCCCGCGCTGTCGGCATCCCGGCGCGGGTGGCAGCGGGCTATAGTCAAGGTGAATACAATCCTGATACGGGAGCCTACCGGGTGAGGGAAAAGAATGCCCACGCCTGGGTGGAGATCTACTTCCCCCGCTACGGCTGGGTGGAATTCGAGCCTACGGCCTCGGAGCCGCTCATAGTTCGACCCAAGCCACCCAAGGTCATTGAGCCATCGGAAAACCGCGACGAAAACCAACACCTGGGCCACGAAGAGGGCACTGGCGAAGAAGATGACTTGCCTGGAGGGGAAGGGGGGTTCATCTATAGCCAGGCCACAGGGAGGTGGCAGGCAGTTCGCTGGTTGGGCGGTCTGGTCCTGCTTGTGGTACTGGTGGGCCTGGCAACACTTTGGGCCTTACGTGAGAGGGAACAGAAGGGACTGAACCTGGTGGAGCGAGTCTACGAGAGGCTGTGCAGTTTTGCCCGGCGACTCGGTATCCAGTTCCAGCGACACCAGACGCCGTACGAGTACGCTGCCGCTTTGAGCACCGTCATACCTGAAGGGCAGGACCCGGTGCAGCGCATCACTGACTTGTATGTGAGAGAGCGCTTCAGCGGCAGGGAGGTCAGCGGCCAGGAGGCTGAGGAAGCCTGGCGAGGTTTGAGGCCGATTCTTTGGCGACGCTGGCTGCAGCGGAGGCTGGAGAAGCTCCAGCGACGGGGCACTTCCCGTACCTCTGAGCACTATCACAGATGATCAGGAACAAGAAAAAAGGCCGCCTGGGCGTGAAGCCCAGGTGGCCTTTTTCTTTGGACGACTCAATTCTTGACAAAATTGTATACCTAGTATATAATTATTTTCAAGAAACAGATACTCAGTATATATTCTCTGGAGGAGCCATGACTGTCAAACACACCCTATTAGCCCTGCTCAACCATACTTCTACTCATGGCTACGAGCTGCGTGGGTTGATGGAAGCCGCCTTGGGCGATCACTGGGTGATCAACACCGGCCAGATCTACAGCACGCTCTCGCGGTTAGAGCGGGATGGCCTGGTTGTGCGCCAACCCGCATCTGTGGACGAAGCGGCGGAGCGCACTGCCTACGAGCTGACCCAGGATGGGAGGGCGGAACTAGAGCATTGGTACCACGAGCCACTGTCTCGCGACTATCGTCTGCGCGACGCCTTCCACGCCAAGCTAATGCTCAGCTTCTTCTCCGGGCCGGTGCCGCCGGGCGAGGTGCTCCAGGCCCAGCGGCGGGAGTTGCTCAGTGAGATGCACGAGTTGACGTCCATGCGCGCTGAGGCCGACCCGGCGAGGGAGCTTCCCTGGCTGCTGCTGCTGGAAGGCGCCATCATGCACCTGGAGGCCGACCTGCGCTGGCTGGACATGTGCCAAGCCCGGCTGAACGAATTGCGCCAGATGCCCACGCCTCGGCACATCAGCCGGCCGCGCGGACGCCCGCCTACAGGAGAGACATCTTAAGGAGGGAGATACAATGAGTGAACCGACAGAAACCATGATCATAGCAGAGGGACTCACCAAGATCTACACCGACGGCACGGAGGTGCGTGCGCTGGACGGGGTGGATCTCTCGGTTGAGCGGGGGGAGTTCGTGGCCATCATGGGGCCTTCGGGCTCTGGCAAGTCCACCCTGCTTAACCTGATTGGCACGCTGGACGTGCCCACCGCCGGGCATGTGATCGTGGAGGGAGTGGACGTGAGCACGTTGCAGGGTAACGCGCTGGCCGATTTCCGCCGCGCCAAGATCGGCTTCGTCTTCCAACTATTCAACCTGGTGCCGATCCTCTCGGCAGTGGAGAACGTGATGCTGCCGCTGATCCCCTACCGCCGTCAGTGCAAGTTCGACCTGGAGGGGCGCGCCCGAGAGTTGTTGGACGCGGTGGGATTGGTGGAGCGAGCCAGCCACCTGCCCTCCCAGCTCTCCGGCGGGGAGCAACAACGGGTGGCTGTCGCGCGGGCGCTGGTGAACGAGCCAGCGATCGTATTGGCTGACGAGCCCACGGGCAACGTTGACACACGAGCGGGCGACGAAGTGATGGAACTGCTGCGGCAGGTGTGCGACGATGGGGGACGCACCGTGGTAGTGGTGACGCACAGCCCGCGGGTCGCCGCCTTCGCCGACCGGGTCTATTTCCTCAAGGACGGGGCCATCGTAGACCAGACTCGCCTGGGTGGAGAGCGCAGCCTGGAGGCTGTCTGGGCGCGTCTGGGCTTGGCTTAGGATAGAATGCAGGGAGAGAAGATGAGCGAGAACAGAACGCAGGTGCTGTTGCTGATGTTGATGGGGGTGGTCATCCTGTTGATGGTGGCCATCGTGGGCCTGTTCATCCGTATGAACCAGTTGCAGCGAGAGGTGTTGGCAGCGCTGCAACCATTGCAGGCGATGAGGGGGCCGCAGGGGTTGGAGATCGGAACGGAAACGCCGGCCTTCACCCTGCCCGACACGAGGGGTCAGATGATCTCGTTAGGAGACTTTGTAGGCCAGAGGGTGCTGTTGGTCTTTTCCTCGATCCAATGCTCGGCCTGCGCTGAAGTATGGCCGTATCTGAAGGCGTTCAGCGAGCGCGAGGGGGAGGTACAGGTGGTGATGATCTCCCGTGGCACGACGGACGAGAACCGGCAACTAGTGGAGGAGCAGGGGTTTGGTTTCCCCGTCTTGACTTGGCAGGACACAGTCGCTAGGGAATACCAGGTGCCGGGGACGCCCTTCTTCTACGTCATTGACAGGGAGGGCGTGATCGTCAACGCGGGCTTCGCCGGCACGCTGGAGCAACTGGAAGCGTTGGCGGGGGATAGTAAGGACTGAGAAAAGGAGGCGGTAGCATGCACAAATGAGGTGGCAGAGCGCCTGGTAAAGTTACTGGTAAATCCAACTGGAAGGGAGGTGAATGGCAATGAAGCGATAGAAGTGGCTGACGGGCATCTTGGCTGTGATGCTGGTAGCCTCGTTCCTGCTAGCAGCGATCTCGCTGGTCACGGCGACGACGGCCAACGCGGCACCGCCACCACCACAGCCGGACTACCAGTGCCCCAGCTGCTGGGGGCCCTGGTACACGGTCTGCGAGAACTGTTGTGGTTGCCGGGATGCAGGGGATCTGCTCAGGCAGCGTTGTGCCAACAACGACTGTGATCTGTACTGGCGGTACGGCTGTACGGAACCGCCTTGTGGCGACTAAGGGGAGGGCCTGTTTCCCATGAGCCGTCTCTGGGGGGCTCTGTTCATGCGAGCAGAGCCCCCCATCAAGCAGGAGAACATCTTATGCGAACGCAAAAGTCCAAAGCGACCGTCATGATCCTGATAATTGCCCTCATCGTTGGTGCCGCTCTGACCACCAACGCTTCGACCTATGCCCAGGAAGAACCATCCTGGCCGGTGCTCATCGAAGTCTTTACTGCCGATTGGAGCGAAGCCGGCCTGACTATGAGCAAGGCTGTGGAGCGATTGGCCGCTGAACGGGGGCCCGAAGGTATCATCCCTCTGGAATATCACCTGGACGACGAATATCACTGTCCGGCGACCAGGAGCAGGATGGCTGCTCAAGGGGTGGAGCGTGTGCCTGTCTCTTTCAGTGGTTCTGGTTACGCCAACTATGGCGTTCGCGATGAGATGGCTGCGTACGAGAACCATCGGTTGACGTTGCTCTCGATTGCGAAGAACACCCGCCCTCCAACGCTAGACGTGCGAGTGAACCAGCACACCTCTGGAAAGCAAGTCGCTCTCCAGGCCTGGGTGGAAAACAAAGGGGAGGAGCAAGCCACGGGCCTTCAGTTGTTGTTTGTTCTCTACGAGGACCTTGGCCGGGATGGTTACCATTTCGTGGTGCGGGCCATGTCGCCGCCGCATCTCCTGGATGATATCGACCCTGGCGGTGAGGCAAGCATGGTATCCGAACTGGCCCTGCCTGACGGTGCCGACCCTGGGCACGTGCAAGCCGTAGCCATCGTCCAGCGAGTCCTTGATAGCGAAGTGTTTCCTCTCTTCGTGCTGGCTGTCAGTACCACGGCTACTTCCTATTCCTTCCCCCCGCCCATGCCGGAAGAGGCCGCCCCCGCTGCCGGGCTGCCTGAGCGCCCCCAGGTGATGGACCTCAGGGCTATCCTGACCCGGCTGCGGCCCTGGTTGACCGGCGCTGCAGCCCTCACCGCGCTGCTGCTCCTCCTTGCCGCCGTGGCGCGACCCCACACCTTCCGCTACGCCCTGCGCTCCCTCCTGGGCCGCGCCGACCGCACCGCCCTGTTGCTGGTGGGCGTGCTGGCCGCCTCGCTGGGAGTCAGCCTGCTCTCCTCGGTGACCGAGGCGGCCCAGGTACGGGTGGCGGGGGAACTGGCCGCCTACTGGCGCACCACCTACGACCTGTTGGTACGTCCCACAGACTCCCGTTCGCGCATCGAGGACCAGCATAACCTGCTGGAGGCCCACTACGAGAGCGGGCTGGCGGGGGGCATCACCATGGCCCAGTACGAGGCCATCAAGGCGCTGCCCGAGGTCGAAGTGGCTGCTCCCCTTGCCATCCTCGGCTACTTCAATGTCTCTACGGCCATCGAAACAGAACCGCTCTCTCCGGGCGCGTATCGCGTAGAGCGCACCATACTGGTGGACAATGGTCTTCACACGATCCCTTTTCGGCAAAGAACTTACACTCTCGCGTCGCCTGACGTAAGAGGTACAGTGGATCTGGGGTTTGATGGTCCTTCAGGGATGTTTCTCCCTGGACAAAACAAAGTGCCCCTCATACTGCCCATCGGCACCTCTCACAGCGCTCTGCTTGCCGCCATCGAGCCCCAGGCCGAGGCAACCTTGGTTGGGCTGGACGAAGCGGTGCTGGAAGGTCGCTATTTCTTGCCCGAAGACGAGTTGCAAGGGGAAGAAACAGGCTACACGTATCCCGATGGGCGAAAAGCAATCGGCTACACAGTGCCGGCGCTGGTTAACAGCCATCCTTACATCTCCTTCACCACCCAATACACCGTCAGCCAGATCACCCTGCCTCTCCCTGGGGTGCCCACCCAAGAGACCCTGGACGCCTTGCGCGAGGCAGGCGGACGGAGCTATCTGGATCAGTCGCCCGCCGAGGTGGTCTGGCAGCACACGCTGGACAGCATTGCCGGGCACGAGGCGGTTCTGACACAGTTGCAGCGAGGCAAGTTTCCGGTCTCACTGAGACTAGGGTTCATCGTGCCCAGCCCCATCCATTATCGAGAGGTCCTTGCCGCTTCTGTGACAGCAGATCTTGTCCTGGAGGCGATGCCGTTGGAACAAGAGGGCCCAGAGGTCACCTTCCGGCGGTTATCCTATCTACTAGCTGGGCCACGTGAGGCTTTTTTCGAACTGAAGACCGTCGGCACCTTCGACCTGGCCCGGCTGCTGGAAGGGCAACAACTGGCCCCCAACGCCGTGCCGCTGGAGACCTACCTGTCACCCCAGGCGGTGCTCAAGTACGACGAGACGGGCCAACCGACCGAACCGGTCCCCCTCAGACCCACCTTCAACCCCGGCGGCTACGTCACTACCCCACCCCTCGTTTTGGCGCCCCTGGAACTGGCCGAACTGCTGGGCGGCCCCACCCCTATCTCCTGTATCCGCGTCCGCGCCGCCGGCATTGAGGAGATGAACGACGAGGCGCGGGCCAAAATCGAGGCCCTGGCCCAACAGATCGTGGATCGCACCGGCCTGGAGGTGGACGTCATGGTCGGCTCTTCCCCCCAACCGCTGCTGGTGCACATCCCCGGCTACGGCGACGTGCCACCCACTGGCTACGTCGAAGAACTGTGGGTCAAGAAGAACGTGGACACCGCCATCCTGCAAAACACCCACTGGACCAGCTTCCTGATGCTGGGGTTGACGCTGGGGGTGTGCGCCCTGTACATCGCCAGCATCTCCTACCTCTCGGTGCTGGGGCGGCAGGGGGAGTTGGGCCTGCTCAAGGCAGTGGGCTGGCGCACCTCGGAGGTGGTGGGGCTGATCCTGGCGGAGCAGGCATTGGTGGGAGGGTTGGCGGGGGTGGCGAGTGCGCTGTTGGCCCTGGCGCTCACCCACCTGGCAGGATTGGCCATTCCCATAGAAGCGGCGCTTCTGGTGCTGCCCCTGGGGGTGGGGCTGTGCCTGGTGGGGGGGCTGGCGCCGGCTTGGCGGGCGGTGGTCCTGCCACCGGCGCACGTGGTGCAGGCGGGGGAGGTACGGGCGCGGGGGCGCGCGCTGGGCCGGCTGACGGTGGTGGGCTACGCCTCCCGCCACCTGCTGCGCCGCCGGGGACGGGCGCTGGCAGCAGTGCTGTTGCTGGCGCTGGCGACGGCGATGCTGGCCTTCATGGGGCTGGTGACTCTCTCAGCGCGCCGCTTCCTGCAGGCGACGCTGCTGGGCCAGCACGTGGCGCTGGAAGTGCAGGGCTACCACCTGGCGGTGGCCCTGCTGTGCGCCCTGGTGGCTGCGCTGACGGTGGCCGACCTGACGCTGCTCAACGCCCGGGAACGGCGACGGGAGATGGGGTTGCTGCGGGCGGCGGGCTGGCGGGCGGGGGACGTGGTGCGGCTGTTCCTGGTCGAGGCGGCCTGGATTGGCCTGCTGGGCGGCCTGCTGGGGAGCGGCCTGGCCCTGGGCGGCTTCGCCGCCCTCTCACCCACCTGGCCAGAAGCGACCCTCTGGGTGGCCCTGGGCGGCCTGGCGCTGCCGGTGCTGGCGAGCGCGGGGGCGGCCTGGTATCCGGCCTGGGTGGCGGCGGGGGAGCTGCCGGTCTCCTCGCTCAACGAGCTACCCCGGCAGCGACCGGCGGTGGTGGAGCGGCGACAGGCGGCGGTGCGGCTGGCGGCGGGGTTGGCGGTGGCCGCGTTGGCGATTGGGGGGCTGGTGTGGTGGCGAATGCAGGTGCCGCCGGCTCCGGCGGTGGTGGTCGTGGCCCCTCCGGCGACCCCCGAGCCGATGGCGGTGCCGACGCCCACGGCGACGCTCGGCCCCCCGGTGGAGCCGGCAGCGGTTCACCCGGCGGAGGCAGCTGTGGAGAGCCTGCGTATCTATGAAGTAGCACAGGTGCTGATGGAGATGGGGGAGCGGAAACCGGGGAGCGAGGCGGCCAGAGAGGCGGCTGACTACGTGGCTGAGACATTGGCTTTGTACGGCCTGGCAGTGGAGCGGGAAGAGGTGAACATCCCACCCCTGGCGTCGGCGCGCCACGTGGCCCTGCGGGTGGGGAAGGTCGAAGTGATCCCCCAGGGCACAGCGGCTCACCTGAGTGCCCTGGCCGGCGAGGTTATCACCGCTTCTCTGGTCGTCGTCTCGGCCGAGGCACTGCCGTCGGCAGGAGAGGTGGAGGGTAAGATAGTTGTGATAGAAGACCGGGCGCTGCCGCCGCCGACGGTGGGGGGGAAGGACGAGCGGCTGCCGGGGCTGGCCGCGGTGTTGGAGACCTACCCGGCTGAGGCGCTGGCCGCGGCGGTGAGCCTGACCCCGGAGGACGCGGCCATCGTGCGCCAGGCGATGGCGACAGGAGAGCAAGCCCAACTGGTCTTCGAGGGGCTGCGGCGATATGAGACCGTCGGTACGGAGAACATCGTGGCGACGCTGCCGGGGATGGAGCGTCCTGGCGAGGAAGTCTGGCTGCTGGCCACCCGCAACGCCGAGGGGTGGGACCCGCCCAACGACGGAGGCAGCACCAATACGGCGCTGCTGTTGGAGCTGGCTCGCGCTCTAGCCCGGGAACCGCTGCCCCGCACGGTGCGTTTCATCTCCCTGGGCTCGGAGAGGACGACTGAGCGTTGGAGTTCTGGTACCTATCTGGCCCAGCACAGGGCGGAATTGGGGCAGGTGGTGGCGGCCATCAACGTGGACACGGCGCTGGGGGGCGAGACGCTCCTGTTCGGGGGGCGGTTAAGCGGCCGTTTCGACCCGGCGGCGACCCCCGCAGCGCCGTCCGGAGGGCCGGTGTTGATGCGCAGGCTGATCCTGATTGACCTGGACAGCCCGGAGCAGGCGGCGGCTCAACTGGCACGCATCAGGGGCGAGGTGCCACCGCCGTGGGGCGTGGAAACGCCCACGTGGTTGATGCGGCGGGGCTACGCCCTGGCGGTGGAACTGGACCACGAGGTGGGGACGACGTGGTACGGTCACAGCGAATGGGTTTTCCTGCAGTCGGGTGTGCCGGCGGCCCGGATCGCCTGGGGAGTGGAGGAGGGTCTTTTCTCAGAGGAAGAGATGCCACTGCGGGTGGAGCGGCTGGAACAGAGCGCGGCCCTGGCCTACGCCCTGGTGGGACGCCTGGCGGAGGAGGGGCGAGGCGAATGAAAATCGCCCCCAGTTTTCAGCGGATGGCTTGCCGCACCCGCTGGGATAGGACGCCGAACTCCGCGCTGTATAACATCTCCAGGCGGCGAGGCCGTGGCAGCGGAACGGGGACGGTCGCTTCGATGCGGCCCGGACGGGAGCTCATGACCAGTATCTGATCGGCCAGAAAGAGGGCTTCCTGAATGTTGTGGGTCACCATGACCACTGTTTTTCCCCCCCTGCCCCCCCAAAGTTGGGGGGAACGGGGGGCGGCTCGCCAGATGCGCAGCAGCTCCAGGTTCATGTTCTCCCGAGTCAGGGCATCCAGCGAGCCGAAAGGCTCATCCAGCAACAGGATGGCCGGGTCGTGGATCAGGGCCCGAGCGATGGCTACTCGCTGCTCCATCCCTCCTGAGAGCTCGTGGGGGTAAGCATCCTCGAAGCCCTCCAGCCCCACCAGCTTCAGAAGCTCCCTGGCCTGTTGCCCCGCCTCTTCGGCTTTCAGCCCCTTAATCTCCAGCGGCAGAGTGACGTTCCTGAGCACGGTACGCCAGGGCATCAGGTTGGCCTTCTGGAAGACGAAGCCAATCTGGCGGCGGGGGGCAGTCAGCAACTCCCCTTCGAGATAGACCCTGCCACTCGTGGGCCGCACCAGGCCACCCAGAATACGCAGCAAGGTTGACTTGCCGCAGCCCGATGGGCCTACGATACACAGGAACTCCCCGGCACCAACTTGCAGGGAAACACTTTCCAGGGCTTCGAGTGAACCCTGCTGCCCTAGAAAGGTCATGGTTATCTCATTGGCTGCTAGAACGGGCTGAGTCTTTGGGAGTTGGCGTGAATAGCTAGCCGGAGTCCCCAACTTGTTGGGGTTTGTCGCAGCATACCCCCAACAAGTTGGGGGGTCCGACATTGTGACTCTGCGAGATTCTGAAGAGCCGACAGACTCCATAACTTCGTCCTCTACTGAGGTTCAACAACGAACTGATTAGTGAACAGCTTCTCCACGTCCACCTCGGCATCAATAAGCCCGATCTGGCGCATGAAGCGCTGGGACTCCTCCCAGGCGGCGCGGTCAGAATAGCCCAATCGCTCGCCTTGCCAGAACTTGATGGATTCGAGCAGGACGGCCTTTTGCAGGCTCTCGTTGTCTCCCGCGATCTCAGGCACGTGTTCTTTGCAAATGGCGAAGGCTTCATCGGGATGTTCGATGGTGTACCTTAACCCCCGCAGCACAGCCCGGACCAGCCCTTGAGCCAACTCTGGCTGCTCAGCGATGGTCTGCTCGTTGGTGATGAGACCGTTGGAGACCAGGTTGGCGTAGTCGTCCACATAGATAACATTTATCGAGTACCCCGCCTGGCTCAGTTGCACCGGCTCGTTCAGGGCGTAGCACACGGCGGCGTCCACCCGTCCCTCCGTAAGACTGGCAACCTGAGTGTAGCCGATGACCTGGAGGTTGACCTGGGCTTCGTCTATCCCCTCGGCGTGAAGTAGTGCCCGCCAGCCGATGTAGCTGGCCCCCTCGGTAGCTGGTGTCCCCACCCTCTTGCCGACCAAGTCCTTTGCCCCAGTGATGTCTTTCTCCTGCAAAGAGACCACGCACACGGGGAAGCGACGATACCAGTTTAGAATGTAGGTCACTGGCAGCCCTTGCGCCCTGGCCAGGATGACCTGATCCCCGCTGGCCACGGCGAACCGCAGCTCACCAGCGCCCACCAGTTTGAGCAGGTCCGTCTCCATGCCGTAGTCGAAATTGATGGCCAGGTTCTCCTCGGCGAAGTAGCCTTTGTCCTCGGCCACGTAGAAGGGGGCGAACTGGACGTTGGGTATGAAGCCCATGGCCAGAGTGATTTCCTCTGGTGCGGGCAGCGTTGGCGTGGCCGGCGGCTGGGACGGGCCGCAGCCAGCGAGGGCGACGATGACCAAACACAACAATGAATTTAAAATTGAACGAACTGTCTTCCTCACGTAGAAAACCCCCTTTATTTTACTTTTTCCACGAAAGCAGCAAGCTCTCCAGGATGGCCACGGCCGCGTACAGGCTGACGGCGATGATCACCAGGGTGAAAAGGGCTACGAACATGAGAGGTGTGTCGAAAAGCCCGCGCGCTAGGTTCACCAGGAAGCCCAGTCCACGGTCGGCGCCAACGAACTCCCCCACCACCGCCCCGATCACAGACAAAGTGACCCCCACCTTCAGCCCTCCCAACAGGACAGGCAAGGCAGCCGGCACCTCCAGCATGGTGAAGACCTGCCAGCGAGTGGCCTCCAGGGAGCGCATCAGGTCAACCAGGTCCTTCTCCGCCGAGCGGATGCCGATGATGGTGTTGATCAGGACGGGGAAGAAGAGGGTCAAGGCACAGACCAGCACCTTGGATAGGCTGCCGAAGCCGAACCAGATGACCAGCAGGGGAGCCAGGGCGACGATGGGGATGGACTGGGAGGCCACAATGTAGGGTGAGAGGATGCGCTCTACGAGCCTCGATTTGGCCAGAATGTAGCCCAGCGAGGTGGCCGTAGTCAATCCCAGGGCCAATCCCCCGAATACCTCTGCCAGGGTTATCTGGGTGTGACGCCAGAGGGTGCCATCGCTGGACACGATCAAGAACTTGGAGTACACTCGTCCTGGCGAGGGCAGGATGAAAGGCGGATAGTTGCCCAGTCGCACGACTAGCTCCCACAGGCCGAGGAAGAGGAGCAGAGCCAGAGGGACAAACAGATACCCCGCCCGCTCACGAGTCAAGGTCGAAAGTCGGCTCGCCAGTCTTGAACCTACTCCTGGCCGTGCTGGTGGTATCCTTATTTCTCTGGAAAGTTGAGCTTCCATTGTTCTCCCTCCCCCAAAAAAGAACCCCGAAGACCTTTTGGCCTCGGGGCGCGTTCACGCGATTCCGGGCATGGCTTACCAGCCTGCCGTCATCTCGCTGACCCTCTCTCATCCGGACTATACCGTCGGCTCTGGCCTCTCACCAGATCAGCCTTGTGGCTCGCGGGCTCGAAACCAGCCAATCACTGGTTCCATACCGCCGATCGGGAATTGGTTCCGCACTACGCTGAGAACCTCACCCTGCCCCGAAGGTCCTGAAATATCACTTGTTGAGCTTATTATAGCGTAATCTGCTGATTTGTCAAACTCGAACTTGACGAGGGTCTCAATCTGTAGTATGATAGCGCTGTAAATCGGAGGGCGGCACCGTCGCAGCCCTTGTCCCAAAGGAATCCAAGAAAGATGTCCAAGTATTGAGGAGTACAGGAAAACAAAACCGCTGAGAATAGGGGGTATAATCTTGACTGAACACGTGTATATCGAAGACATCGCCGCCTACGAGGGCAAGGAGGTGACTCTCAAAGGCTGGCTCTACAACAAAACCGATAAAGGCAAGCTCCAGTTCTTGCTGGTGCGGGATGGCACAGGGGTGATCCAGGCCGTGGTCTTCGAGGATGATGTGTCTCCTGAGATGTTCGAAGCAGCCCAAACGGTGACCCAGGAATCGTCCCTGATCGTTACCGGCACGGTGCGGGAGGACAGGCGAGCGCCGGGGGGCTATGAGCTCACGGCGAACGACGTCGAGATCGTGCAACTGGCTGAGGATTACCCCATCACCCCCAAGGAGCACGGCGTGGAGTTCCTGATGGATCGCCGCCACCTTTGGCTGCGCTCCTCCAGGCAGCACGCTATCCTGCGGGTGCGGGCCGAGGTGGTGCGGGCCATCCGCGATTGGCTGGACTCCCACGGCTTCGTCAACCTGGACACCCCCATCCTCACCCCTTCCTCTTGTGAGGACACCACCACCCTCTTCGACACCGACTACTTTGGGGATCGAGCCTATCTCACCCAGAGCGGCCAACTCTACAACGAGGCCCATATCATGTCCTTCGGCAAGGTCTACTGCTTCGGCCCCACTTTCCGAGCCGAGAAGTCGAAGACCCGCCGCCACTTGATGGAGTTCTGGATGGTAGAGCCGGAGATGGCCTGGGCTGACCTGGACGAGTGCATGAGGGTCGAGGAGGAGCTAGTTAGCTATATCGTCCAGACGACGCTGAAGAATCGCGCCGAAGAATTGAAGACCCTCGAGCGCGATACAACTTTGCTGGCAAAGGTGGCACCACCGTTTCCGCGCCTCACGTATGACTCAGCCGTTGAAATCCTTCACCGGGACGGCGTATCCATCGAGTGGGGCGATGATTTCGGGGCTCCCCACGAAGTAGCCTTGGCGGAGCACTTCGAGAAGCCGGTCTTCGTCCACCACTATCCCACCCAATGCAAGGCCTTTTACATGGAGTTTGATCCTGAGCGACCGGAGGTTTGTCTCTCGGTGGACCTGCTGGCCACCGAAGGGTACGGTGAGATCATCGGTGGGGGGCAGCGCACCGCCAGCTACGAGTACCTGGAACAGCAGGTGAAGCAGCTTGGCATCTCTCGCCAGGCCTACGAGTGGTATCTCGATCTGCGGCGCTACGGATCGGTGCCGCACTCCGGCTTCGGCCTGGGGCTGGAGCGGACTGTGGCCTGGATCTGCGGCGTGAAGCACATCCGGGAGACGATTCCCTTCCCGAGGATGCTGGGACGTATGTATCCATAGGTATCGCCATATTGCTCAATTTACAGGAACGAAACTCGATAGTCCACTTGCTGTCGCCCGCCTCCCCAGAGGATGCCCTCACTGCTTACTACGCCCTCTATCATAAACGGACGCAGCTCTTCATTCATGGCCAGGAGATCGTGGTCGGCTTCCTGGCCGTCTGTCAAACCGCGCATGACCTGTTCACTCCGCTGGTGGTGATGCGGGCCGACTCCGACGACGTGCTGGCCGCTCTGCTATTCGAGCACCTGGACGAGGGACGGGAGTACCTCTTCGCCGCCAAAGTACAAACGGCCTCGGTCTTGAAGCGATGTCTCGTCACCTGGGATGAACATTACAACTCGATCTACACTGTTGATGGAGAGAGCTTCCGACCGGATTTTCGTCACGTGGTCGAAAAGGTGGTCAGGGAAGACCGCTTCCCTCGCTTCGAGATCAGGGACGGCGAGACCGTGATTGCAGCCGCAGGCACAAACTGGCGCTCGCCTTACTTTGCCGAGGTCGGCGTCTGCACCCAGGAGGGTTACTGGGGACGAGGCCTGGCTAAGGCAGCCGTCTCTGCCTGCACTTCTGAATTGCTGAAAGAGGGGATCAAGCCCCTCTACATCGTTGCCGAGGGCAACGCCGCTTCGATTCGGGTCTGCGAAGCTCTTGGCTATCGTTTCTCTGGCTACAGGGAGTTCTCTTGCCTAGGCAGGCTGAGAATGGGGAACCTTTTGAAGGCTACCAACGTCCAATATGGTGGAAGAGGAAAATACCTCTCCGTAAAAAACTAGGGGGAAAGGAGATTTCAGTCATGTCTAAAAGAGTTACCATCAGTCTGCTAGTTTGCCTGGTGTTGCTGGCCGTAGCGGTTGGCTGCGCACCCTCGGGCAACCCTGTTGAGACACCAAAGTCTATAGGGCGTAGCATCACCGTCGTTGGGGAGGGCAAAGCCTCGGTATCACCTGACGTGGCCGAGGCCAACATCGGCGTAGAGGTGCTGGCTCCCACGGTGAAGGAAGCCACTGAGGAGGCCAAGGAGCGAATGACGGCCATCGTGGCCGCGCTCCAAGAGGCGGGTATCGCCGAGAAAGACATCCAAACCTCTAACTACAGTATCTACTTCGAGCGCTACCCAGAGATCAGGCCCATGGTCGAAGCAGAGCCACTGGAAGCAGAGGGCAGCTATCGAGTCTCGGACATGGTACGGGTTAAGATCCGCAACCTGGACAGAATAGGCACCGTTCTAGACAAGGTAATCGAAGCTGGGGCCAACAACGTCTACGGCGTCAACTTCACCGTGGACGATCCCAGTGAAGTGAGGAGTGAGGCCAGAGGCAAAGCCATTGCCGACGCCAGGGCCAAGGCACAAGAGCTGGCAGGCCTTAACGGAGTGGATTTGGGCGAGGTGCTCCAGATCAGCGAGGTCATCGGCGGGTCGTTTTCTACGGTCGGGATGTCCCTGGTCAGGGAATACGCCGGTGGAGCTGGCCCCATCTCCCCTGGCGAGCTGGAGTTCAGCGTGCAAATACAGGTGACCTACGCCATCGCGCCATAGCCGCAAAAGACCTCCCACAATCTATCCCACTTCTACACCGGGGCTATGCGTCCTAGAGGCTCATAGCCCTTTTTGGGATTTTGCATAAATGCAGAAATTGGGTTATAATAATATTAAACAGCAAAGGTAACATCGAAACGATAAGATAGGTAAAAAATGATTTCCTCGGATTATGTTTCTATAGGTATATATTGGTTTCTGGTCGTTATATGGGGCCTTATCGTTCTGGTGTTCCTGACGAGATATGAGCAGCCCAAGGCCCAGGAGCCCAGGGTTGCCGCTATCGCCAGAGTCATCCTGCTTCTGGGATTTGCAACCCTGGCCATTGATAGCCTCTTCTTCAGTGTTTGGTTTACGGCCAAAGATGAAGCGTCCAAGACCAACCTGTTTACGACCCTGATGCAGAGCGAGTATCTTCTCATTCCAAAGGTTGCTCTGCTCGTAGCTGCCATCGCTGTGCTTTTCATGGTATGGAGACAACGGATAAGAGAAATTGACAAGGAAACAGAGAACCTAAGAAAAATCTCCGCTCTCAATGCCATCGCGGCCACAGTCAGCCAATCTCTGGATCTAGAGGAGATTCTGAATAGCACCCTGGAAAAAGTGCTAGAGGTGATGAGGATAGAGACGGGCGCTATAGCTTTGGTGAACGAGCAGGCCGAGGAACTGTCTTTTGCCGTTCAGCGTGGCTTTCCTGAGGGACTGCTCCACGAAGCAGCTCCGCTGAGATCAGGGCAAGGACTGACCGGGCGGGCAGCGCAGTCAGGAGAACCGATCTTGGTAGAGGACATCTCCGAGGAAGCTGGCCTCTCGGGGGTAGAGTTGGAGATGAAAGAAGAAGGATTTCGGTCTTTTGCCTGCATACCGTTAGGGGCTAAGGAAAAAGTGCTTGGTGTGATGGACATCACCAGCCACGATATCCGCCAATTCTCTCACCAAGATGTGGAGTTGCTTACTTCTATAGGCAATCAAATCGGGGTGGCCATTGATAATGCCCGGCTTTTCCACGACTTGAACGAGGCGTATGAGGACCTGGCAGCAACGAAGGCCCGGCTTTTTCAATCGGCTAAGCTCTCGGCGGTTGGGGAGTTTGCCGCCGGCATCGCCCACGAGATCCGCAACCCCTTGACGACCATCATCGGCGATGCCCAGTTGCTGATGGCCGATATGAAGCCAGGCCAACCGGAATACGAGTCCCTCAAAGCCATCGAACGGTCAGGACGGCGGGCCAGCAAAGTGATTGGGAATCTGTTGTCCTTCTCCCGCCAGGAGGAGTATGAACTGATTCCCACAGATATAAACGCAACCATTAATAACGCGCTCTCTCTCATCGCCTATCAGATCGAGAGATCTAATATCACTATAATCAAAGACCTGGCGGCAGATTTGTCCTTGGTGCTAGGCAGCACCCATCATCTCGAAGATGTTTGGATTAACCTGCTGATCAACGCAAGAGACGCCATACCCGCCAAGCAAAAGGGTGAGATTCGCATCACCTCCCGGCTGGATGGGTCTGGCAAGGCCGTCCAGGTGCTTATCTCAGATACCGGCGTTGGTATCCCCAAAGCCAACCTGGAGAGGGTATTCGAACCTTTTTTCACGACCAAGGATGTGAACGAGGGCACGGGTTTAGGGTTATACATCACCTATAAAACCATTGAGCGGCACAATGGACTTATCGAGTTAGACAGCGAGGAAGGAAAGGGGACGACTGTCACTGTGACCTTGCCGATAACAAATCAAGTCTTTGTCGAAGAACAGGATTAATCTTTGTGGGAGGTAACCCATGGCCCGCATCCTAGTTGTTGATGATGATCGAGATGTTGCTGGGACAGTAGAGCGTACCCTTCGGCGCAGAGACCATGAGGTGACTGTCGCCTACAGCGGCGCTCAGGCTCTGCAACTGATCCAAAAACAGTGCCCCGACCTGGTGGTGCTGGATATCATGATGCCCCGTATGAATGGCATCGAAGTCTGCCAACGCATCCGCACTCTCCCCAACGTGGCTTCGGTGCCCATTCTGTTCCTGACAGCCAAAGGCAAAATCGAGGATAAGATCGAAGGCTTCGAGGCCGGGGCCGATGACTACCTGACGAAGCCCTTTGACCTCCGAGAGCTAGAGTTGCGGGTGAGGGCCCTTCTGCGCCGCAGTATGCCCAGTGAGGCGCCCAAAGCCCCCTTGGAAGTTGGCACCCTCTCCCTCGATCCCCGCACCTTCAAGCTGAACGTGGATGGCCACGTTCTTCTCCTTACCCCGGTAGAGTTTGAGCTGCTCTATTACCTGATGGAACACGCCGGGGAGGTCATCTCCACCGAGAAATTGCTGCAAGAGGTGTGGGAATATCCCCCCGGCACAGGCGACCCTAACCTGGTCAGAGCTCATATCAAGAACATCCGGGCCAAGATCGAACCCGCACCCGAGGATCCCATTTATATCAGAACTATTTCTCGCCACGGCTACGTAGTCTCTGGATAGCGATTTCTACCACTGCTGGCCCTCCAGCGACCTCGGCTCCGACCGTTCCCAACAGCGGCCAAAGCTATCCGACAATCCAAAACCTTCCCGTCAGACGCTAGTCCACCATAGGACTAGCGTCTGTTTTTTGTGGGGAGATTAGGCCAGGGTATAGAATCCACACTATCCCTTTGAACACGGAGCAGTCTTACCGTGACCCCCATCTCTTTCATGACAAATTCATGCCAAATTAACGTTCCTTTCACCCAAAACCTGGACGCAATTTGTTATAATAAAAGCAGTTCAGAAAATTTACGGCCGTTTCGTCCGCTTTTGGATAGCTCTTCGGCGGGCCAGGAAAGGAGGTGTGAAAATGGCGGAGAATAGGACGGCGCTCATGACTGCCAGGGAAGCTGCGAAGTACCTACGGGTGAGCATGTTCACCCTGAGCAGGATGGAGAGCAATGGTGGATTGGTGCCTTATCGCACTCCTGGGGGGCATCGCAGGTACAGCCTCAGGATGTTGAACCAATACCTCAACGATAGCCGCAGGGCTTCCCGCTCTCGCCGATAGGGGAAGGACAAGCCAGACGTGAAACGTGAAGACGTGTTGTGTGTGCGTATTCCGTGCCAGGTAATTCACGTCTGACGTTTCACGTATCCCCTGCCAGGAAATCAGATACCGGTTTGGTAAGTTTGTTTAGTGGCACGGGGGGACATCAGGGTGGCAAGCCAGGCGAGCCGGGGAACGACGTTCACTGCCAGCTTGCCGGTCCGCCAACAGTCAGCAGGAGGGTGATATGGCGGAAGAGGGAATGATCATCCTTACAGCGAAAGAGGCCGCTGAGTATCTGCGGGTGAGCCTATACACTCTGAGGAGGATGGAGAGCGATGGGAGTTTGATTCCCTACCGTACTCCAGGTGGCCATCGCAGGTACAGCCTCAGGATGCTGAACGAATATCTTGAAAAGAGCCGCCTATCGTCTCAGCGCCGATAGTCGGAGAATGTGTCTGCACTCCAGTAGCTAAAGGCGGTCAGAGGTCTTGTCTTAAAAGTAGGGGTGCGCTCTGGCGGTCGCTCCTGGAAGCAAGCACGAGAGCTATTCTGATGTTAAAAGAAATTACGGCCTATTTCGGGAGGCACGCAGGATGGAGGATCAAGGTGGGGCAAAAGAGCTGCTATTTATGGATGAATTAGTAGAACTGCGCCAACGGGTCGCCGAATTGGAGGTGATGGGCATGGAGCGCCAACGGGGCGCCGAATTGGAAATTGTGGATGACGAGCGCCAGTGGGGAAAAGCAGCGCTGCCGGAATACCCAGAACGACTGCAAGAGATGGCTCTGGACAGGGTTATCATGAACAAGCACATTTTGATCGTCGAGGACAGCCTCACCCAGGCTGCCAAGCTAAAGGACTTGCTCCAGAAGCATGGTTACTGGATCACGGTTGCTACCAATGGCCAAGAGGGCCTCGCTTCAGCGCGTGAGCGTAGGCCGGATCTCATCATCACCGACATTCTCATGCCGGTGATGGATGGCTATGAGATGTGCCAGGCGATCAAGCATAACAGAGTGCTCAAGGATATTCCGGTTATACTGCTCACGGTGTT
>Ga0307437_1000727_pt1 | contig 24318 bp, 26 predicted proteins | sample SalMarWE160390MG_FD_202146 | JGI IMG/M metagenome (GOLD analysis project Ga0307437, IMG submission 202146) | Salt marsh sediment microbial communities from the Plum Island Ecosystem LTER, Massachusetts, United States - WE1603-90 | ecosystem: Environmental > Aquatic > Marine > Intertidal zone >...
AGGAGGGGGGATTGTAGAGTCGCCCGCGGGAGATTATAATACGGTTAATCCGTAACTCGAGCCGTGACAGGAACTAATGGAGTTTACTAAGATACTGGTGCCGGTGACCGGCACCACGGCCGACGACGAGGTAATAAAACTGGCCTGCCAGCTGGCTAAGAAGAGCAAGGCCAAAATCTGGACGGTCTATGTGCTCACGGTGAAGCGCACGCTGCCGCTGGACGTCGAGATTACGCCCGACGTCAAGAAGACCGAGGAGGTACTGGACCACATCGCCACCGTGGCTGAAGATGAGGGCTACGAGGTGGAGACCGACCTGCTCCAGGCCCGCGAGGCGGGGCCGACCATCGTCGACGAAGCCGTGGAAAGGGAGGCCGATTTAATACTGATGGGCGTCATTTACAAGCGGATTTTCGGGCAGTTCAGCCTGGGCAGCGTGGTGCCCTACGTGTTGCGGAACGCGCCCTGTGAGGTTATACTCTATCATCAATATACTCCGTAGTTTGGGTTAAAATGTTATGAAAGTAGTAATTATGGGCTGCGGCCGGGTGGGGGGGAGACTGGCGGGGCTGCTAGATGACGAGGGGCACAAAGTCGCCATCTTAGACCTTGATGATTACAGCTTCCGCCGATTGCCGCCCGAGTTCGGGGGCACCGCCCTGGTGGGCAACGGCACCGACGAGGACGCGCTAAAAAAGGCGGGTATCGAGAAGGCCGACGCCTTTGTCGCCCTTACCCAGGGAGATAACCGCAACATCATGGCCTGCCAGATCGCCAAGCACATCTTCAACGTGCCCCGGGTGCTCTGCCGCACCTACGACCCGCTGCGACGGGAGCTTTTCGGCTCGCTGGGCATCGAGGCCTTCAGCCCGACCACCATCTTCGCCCAGATGATAAAAAAACAGCTGCTCGAGGAAAAGCCGAAAGCAGAGAAGAAGGCTAAGTAATGTATATTATTATTATCGGCGGGGGGCAGGTAGGCTATTTCCTGGCCAAGGCGCTGCTCGACGAGGGGCACGAGCTGCTGGTACTGGAAAAGGACGCCGCCCGAACCGCCTTTATCTGCAACGAACTGGGCAGTGTTTGCGTCCGCGGCGACGGCTGCGAGATGGCTACTCTGGAAGAAGCGGGGGCGGGGCGGGCAGATATGTTCGTCGCCGTTACCGGAGACGACGAGGATAACCTGGTTTCCTGCCAAGCCGCCAAGCATAAATTTAACGTGCCCCGCACCGTAGCCCGCGTCAATAACCCCAAGAACGAGACTATCTTTAGGAAAATGGGCATCGATGTCGCCATCAGCAGCACCTCTATCATCCTGGAGAACATAGAGGAAGAGGTACCCACCCACCCCATAACGCACCTGCTGGACATCCAGGAGCAGGGGCTGGAGATTGTGGAAATAAAAATCCCACCCCACTCCACCACCATAGGCAAGACGGTGAAGGAGCTTCCGCTGCCGGCGGGGAATACCTTATCGCTGGTTATCCGCGGTCAGCAGAAGCCTTTCGTCCCCGACGAAGACACCGTCATCGAGGCTGAAGACCAGATAGTAGCCATCACCACCCCCGATTCGGAAGAAGCACTGGGAACTGCCCTCAGAGGTTCCTGAATAGTTAGTCATATCCGGTGAAGCTAACACCAGGAGGCTTCCCGTGACCGCAGGCAAGCTCGACCGATTCTGGGCGCTGATTACCCTGCTGCTGATAGCCGTTATCGTTATCGGGGGCATTATCGCCTGGCAGCACTACAGCCCCAACCACCCCATCGAGATTACCCTGGCGCAACCCCCGGATTCGAGCGGGGAGGTCAGTCAGCTAAATCCGCATAAGATAGACATCAACCGCGCTGAAGGCTGGCTGCTGGAAGCTTTGCCCGGCATCGGGCCGAGCAAGGCGCAGGCTATCATCGCCTACCGCGAGCAGAACGGGGGCTTTAGCAACATCGCCGAGATAACCGAGGTTGCCGGCATAGGGCAAAACATCTACGAAAATATCCGGGAGCTGATTACCATAGGCGATTAACCCGTAAGCGATTAAAAACTAAAAGGAAGGCCGTTGGCACTTATATACCTTAGCGGTGCCTTTGTGGCGGGTATCTTTCTGGGGTTGAAGCTCGACCTGCCCTTTGTCCTCATCTTTTTCGGGCTTATTCCCCTCCCCCTGCTTTTTTTCTTTCCCCACCGACGCAAGCTGATAATAGTATCCGCCGTTTGCCTTATCGCCTTCTTCGGCGGGGCTTTATGCTCGCAGGCGAGTCTGCCCCCCGACGACGGAAGTCACGTCAAGTCCTATAACGAGCAGGAGGTTGCGATTGAGGGGATGGTGAGCGCCGACCCCGAGGTCAGAGATAGCTCCACCCATATACAACTCTCGGTCAGTCGGATAAACCCGGAGGTGAAAGGGTGGAGGGAGGCATCGGGCGACGTTTTGTTATTCGTCCCCCGCTACCCCGAATACGAATACGGCGATGTTTTGCAGGTGACGGGGGAGCTGGAGACGCCAACCCAGCTCGGCGACTTCGATTACCAGGGCTACCTGGAAAACCAGGGAATCTACGCCACCATGCTCTACCCCAAAATGGAGCTCCGGGAAACAGGCCAGGGAATTAAGCCGCTGGAATGGATTTACTCTTTGAGAAACAGCCTTTCGGAGAGCATCGCCGGGGTTATGCCCGAGCCACAGGCATCCCTCACCCAGGGCATTCTGCTCGGCATCAGGTATAACATCCCCGCCGACGTCAAATACGACTTCGCCCAGACCGGCACCGCCCACCTGCTGGCTATCTCCGGGCTGCACCTGAGCATAATGGCGGGGATACTGCTCAGCATCGGCATATGGCTCTTCGGCAAGAAGCGCCATATCTATATCTGGCTGGCGCTGGGAATCATCTGGCTCTACGCTATTCTCACCGGGCTGCACCCACCCGTAGTCAGAGGCGCGATTATGGCCAGCCTTTTCTTGAGCGCCGAATTGCTGGGGCGGCAACGCACCGCCATTACTTCACTTGCCTTCGCCGCCGCCGTGATGGTGGGCATCGACCCGCCCATCCTTTTCGACGCCGCCTTTCAGTTGAGCTTTTTAGCCATCGCCGGACTGATTTTTATCACCCCTCCCCTCCGGGCCCTGGGGAGAAGAGCCGTCAAAGCCACGCTGGGGGAGAAGGGGTTCGCCGTATCCTTAGCCAATATTGTCAGCGACGGCTTCAGCGTGACCTTAGCCGCCACCATCGCCGTCTGGCCCCTGATTGCCCACTATTTCGGCGTCGTCTCCCTGGTGGGGCCTTTAGCCACTTTCCTCGCCCTGCTGGCGCTGCCGTTCATCATCGTTATCGGGGCGGCGGCGGGGCTGGTGGGGCTGTTTTTCGTACCCCTCGCCCAGGGCATAGGCTGGATTGCCTGGCTGTTCAATTCCTATATGCTCTTTATCGTGGGCGGTTTTGCCACCCTGCCCCTGTCTTCGGTCGAGATAAGCTCGGTCAGCCCCGCCTTTGTCGCCGTTTATTATTGCGTCCTGATTGCTGTGGTCGGGCTCGTCCGCCGGCGGGGGTGGGGGGAGAGGGCCAAAAACTGGCTGCGTTCGGGGGCGAGCCGTTCGTCCGGGCTTATCTACCGCCTGCCCTGGAGATGGGTTATACCGCCGCTGGTGATAGCGGCGGTGCTGGTGTCGGCGGCGGTTATTACCATGCCCGACGACGAGCTTCATATCAGCTTTCTCGATATCGGTCAGGGTGACGCCATACTGATTCAGCGGGGCAGCCAGCAGGTGCTCATCGACGGGGGACCCAGCCCCCAAACGCTGACTGGGGAACTGGGCGACAGGATGCCTTTCTGGGACAGGACTATAGAACTGGTGGTGCTGACCCACCCCCACGCCGACCACCTCAGCGGGCTGGTCGAAGTCTTAGAGCGATACCAGGTGGAACAGGTGCTCTATCCCGATTTAGAGTATGGCTCGTCTTTATATGACGAATGGGAAGACTTAATCGAGGAAAAGGGCATCGCCAGCACGCTGGCTCAAGCCGGCCAGGAGATTGACCTGGGGGAGGGGATAACCATGGCCGTGCTCCACCCGCCGGCGACCATCCTGGAGGGCACGGGCTCCGATATCAATAATAACAGCGCCGTCCTGCGCTTAGATTCGGGGCAGGTAAGTTTTTTGCTCACCGGGGACATCGAGTGGGAAGCCGAATTTAAGCTTATCGCCAGCGGAGCCGAGCTGACCTGTACCGTGCTCAAGGTGGGGCACAGCGGCTCTTATACCTCCACCAGCCTTGATTTCCTGGAGGCGGCCAGCCCACAGCTGGCGGTTATCTCGGTGGGGGAGGATAACCCCCACGGCCACCCGTATGGCGAGGTCGTGGAGAGGCTGGAAGAGAGTTTGGGCGTAGAGAACGTATTCCGCACCGATGAAGATGGCACCATAGAATTCATCACCGATGGGGAGGAGCTGTGGGTGGTGGTCGGCAAATAAGCCAAAAGTAGGATTGCAGCGGCTAACGAACCATGCTAGAATACGCCCAGTATTATACAGGACTTTAAGCTAAAAGGAGGTGTTAATCTTGAAGCACAGACACATCTATCTTACATTGGTTATCGGGCTGGTTTTAGTGCTGAGTCTATTGGGGGCGGCGGGGTGTCCGACTACCGACAGATATAACCTGACGACAAACGTCAGCCCGACGGAGGGCGGTTCCGTTTCGCCTTCGGGGGGCGCCTACGACCCCGGGGTTACGGTAACGATAACCGCCACCGCCAACAGCGGCTACGTCTTTGATTTCTGGAGCGGCAGCGCCAGCGGCACCAGTCCTACCGCCACCGTTGTCATGGACGCGCATAAGAGCGTCACCGCCCACTTTACGCCGATAGCCCAAACCTATACTCTGACCACAAGCGTTAGCCCGAGCGGGGCTGGCTCCGTCTCGCCTTCCGGGGGCGAATATGACGATGGGGCTTCGGTATCCCTCTCCGCCACCGCCAACAGCGGCTACGTCTTTGATTACTGGAGCGGCAGCATCAGCGGCACTGGGCCTAACACCAGCGTCACCATGGACTCGGACAAAGACGTTATCGCCAACTTCGTCGCCGCGGGACCCACAGTGCTCTTCTCCGATAACTTCAGCCAAGATACGGGCGACTGGGAAATCTTCTCCAGATCAGAGGGCGATGCCTTCTACGAGGGAGGCTGGATTCACGTGATGAATTACACCACAGCCCCCATCGACACGGCCACTATGCTGGACGGCCACTTTAGCGATTTCGTACTGGAAATAGATACCAAGCTTGTTGACGGCACCGACGATAACTGGCACGGGGTAATATGCCGCTACCAGGACGATGGCAACTACTACGTCTTCAATGTCAGCGCCGACGGCTACTACTACATATCAAGGTTCATCGACTACGACCAGACAGCCCTCGCCGCGTCCACCTCGTCATCCTACATCAACCAGGGGTGGGATGTGGTCAACAGCATGCACATTGAGTGTATCGGCAGCAGCCTGAGCCTGTCAGTCAACGGGCATACGCTGGCCAGCGTCACCGATAGCACCTTTAGCGGCGGCGATATCGGGCTTTTGGTCACTTCCTGGGCGGGCGACTTCAGCGAGATTGCCTTTGATAACCTGGTAATCACCGAGCCGTAAAGAATAGCTAACGTTTAAATAAAGGGCGGCTGGCGGAGTATCCGCCAGCCGCTTTTTTTGTTGCCCCCCTAACCTTTTACTTCAATCTGCGTTATAGTTATAGTAGAAGAGCTAGCGAAGGGGGGACTTTGTTATGAAAAAGCTGATAATCGGGCTGGCGCTGGTGGTGTTGCTGCTGGTGCCCGCCGCCTGCGCCGGTGGGGCAGGAGAGGGCGGAACCCCAAACCAGGACTCAAACGGAGAGTATCCGGCTCCTATGGAACCTTCGGAACCTACGGCTCCGGGAGCAATAGACTGGGAGGGTACAGGAGGAGACGAAAGCTATACCTCGGTTCCAACCGAACAGGAGCGGATGATAGTCCGCAGCGGTAATATTTCACTGGCGGTTGAGGACATAACCCAATCCGTAGAAGATATAACCGAGATGTCGTTAGCCTTCGGCGGCTACGTGGTATCGTCTTACATTTCGGGGGAGGAAGAGGAGATGAGGGGGTGGATTACTTTCCGCGTGCCCGACGACAAGTTCGAGACGGCGCTGGAGCAACTGCGCGACATGGCGGTGAGGGTGGAATCGGAGCAAACCTACAGCCAGGACGTAACCGAGGAGTATATCGACCTCCAGGCGAGGCTGGGGAACGCCGAAGCCACCGAGCAGCAATACCTGGCGTTGCTGGACAAAGCCGAGGAGATAGAGGATATACTCGATATATATGACTACCTATCGCGGATACGCTCCGAGATAGAGCAGCTTAAAGGTAGGATACAATACCTGGAGCAGACCACCTCGACGAGCCTGATTGAGGTGTCTCTGGAGCCGGAGAAAACGGATAAGCCTCTGGTCCGCGTCGGCTGGAGCGCGCTGGAGGTGCTGAAGGCGGCGGCAAGAGGGCTGGTCACGGCGGGACAGGTGCTGGGCACCATAGCTATCTGGCTGCTCATCTTCATCCCCATCTGGGGAACCATACTGGGCATTTTCCTGTGGCGCCGCCACAAGAGGAGAGCCAAGAAATAAGGCACGATATCGGGGAGGGCTTAACCGGGTGAGAGCCGCTGGTTGAGCTCTTCCCGTGTCAGACCGGCAATAGAGATGACCTTGTTCCTTGAGGTATGACCCTTGAGGATAGTTAAATCGCCTTTGCTCAAACCCAGCTTCTGGGCGAGAAAGGCGATTAACTCTTTGTTAGCTTTTCCCTTAACGGGAGGAGCCGCCACCCTTACCCGCAATACACCCTCCGAGAAGCCAGCCAGTTCGTTTCTGGCGGCGTTGGGGTGTACGCGCAGCAAAATCTCAATTCCTCTTTTCGAAAGAGACACAACAATCGTCTATTAGATTAAACTGGTTAGGATGCCTGGCTTATTATTCGTTGCGACCAGCGGACATGGCGATGGTGGCCAGGAATAGAACGCCCGCGAGAATCAGCCAGAACGATGCGGTCATCGCATCCATCAGCGGGTCAAAGACCTCGGCAGCGGTGAGGATACCCATCACGCCACATAGCGCAGCCAGGACATTAATAATACCAGCTAGCATTCGAACCTCCTTTCAATGAGCCACAGCCGGCTCATTGAATAACCCTCTGTGATTGCTATATAATAGAATGCTAATTAGTCCAAGTCAATAGATTAGGGGTGGAAATTTTATGAAATTAACCAAAAATCTATACTTTTTTTCGGAAAAGGGAATGATGGACTGCAACAGCTATGTCATCAAGGACAAGACGAGCCTGCTCATCGACCCGGGCTTAACTCAGTTCCTGCCAGCACTGATAGAGGATATGCAGCAGGACGGCATCGACCCCAAGGATATAAAGCTTATCGCCAACACCCACCTCCACGGCGACCACTGCTGGGCCAACGACGCCTTCAAGCAGCTATCGGGGGCGGAAATCCTTATGCACCCGGTGCAAAAGCAATTCGGGCAAGCCGCCGCCGTCCAGGCATCGCAGTTCTTCGGCGTCGCCAACGCCGAGTTCAAAGAGGACCGGCTGATGGATAACGACAAGCTAAGCCTGGGAGAGACGGAATTCGAGCTTATCCCCTCCCCGGGGCATTCGCCCGACAGCGTTTGCTACTATTGCCCCAACGACAAGGTTCTCATCTGCGGGGATGTCATCTTCAACCAGAACACGGGGCGGGTCGACCTGCCCGGGGGCAACGCCGACCAGCTTAAGGCATCCATAGACAGGCTGTCGCAACTGGACATAGAGTACCTGCTGCCCGGCCACATGGACATCGTCGTCGGCAGTGAAAACATTAAGAACAACTTCGAGTTCATCAAGAAATATGTGCTCGGCTATCTTTAAAGGGGGAACCAGTGACCATAGACTCTCTTGAGCTGGGGCCGATAAGGCCGCCGAGCGAGGCTTCTTCTCTGCTGCTGCGGGTGACCCGAAACTGCTCCTGGAACCGTTGTAAGTTCTGCCACATCTACAAGGGGAAGCGGTTCGAGCTGAGGCCGGTGGCGGATATCAAGCAGGAAATCCTGGCCGTCAAGGCAATACAGGACAGGCTGAATGAAGCGGCGGCCAAAGCGGGTGGTGTGGAAGCCGCCGCCGTTTCTATCTTAAATAACCCCTTGAGCGAGACTCATTTCAACGTCGCCCTCTGGCTCTACCACGGGGGCACCAGTGCCTTCCTCCAGGACGCCAACACCCTGATTATGCCCACCCCCGACCTGGTCGAGGTCATAAAGTTCCTCAAAAAGACCCTGCCCAGCATCACCAGCTACGGGCGTTCCAAGACCGCCGCCAAGAAGAAGCTGGAGGAGCTTAAGGCGCTGCACGAGGCGGGGCTCGACCGCCTGCACATCGGGCTGGAATCGGGCTACGACCCCATACTGGAGTACATGGACAAGGGGGTGACCGCCGCCGCCCACATCGTGGGGGGCAAGAAGGTAGTCGAATCGGGCATATCGCTCTCCGAGTACGTGCTGCTGGGGCTGGGGGGCAAAAAGATGTGGCGGGAGCACGCCACCGAGACGGCGCGGGTCTTGAACGAGATCCAGGGGGCCGACTTTATCCGCGCCAGGACGCTGACCATCAAGGAGGGCATGCCCTTATACGACGAGGTCAAGAGCGGCCAGTTCATTCGGGCTACCGACGAGGAGATTGTCGCCGAGGAAAAGTTGCTCATTGAAAATCTCGATTGCAAATCTTATTTTATCAGCGACCACATCACCAACCTGCTCCAGGAAATCGAGGGCCAGCTGCCCGAGGACAAGGAGAAGATGCTGGCGGTGATAGATAGATTCCAGTCTCTATCAGCCGAGGAGAGGCAAAACTTCCGGCTGGGGAGAAGGATAGGCATATACGCCGCCCTGGACGACCTGGGTGACCCCGGCAAACACGGGCTGGTGGAGCAAGCCGTAGCCAAGGTAGCTAAAGACGGGAAGGTGGACGAGGAGATACTGTACTCCTTGATGGAGCGGTTTATATAAGGGGATTGACAGGCGGTATAGAATATGAGCTAATATTAGCCAGCCCGGATTGTATCTAAGGATAGGGGGTAAGGCTATGGCTGAAGAGTTTCTGGTCGCCAAAGACCTGCACAAGAGCTTCAACGAACAAAAAGCCGTCGACGGCGTTTCTTTCACTATCCACAAGGGGGAAATCTTCGGCTTTCTGGGTCCCAACGGCGCGGGCAAGACGACGACGATACGCATGCTTTCCACCGTCCTGGAACCCGACAGTGGCGACGTCACCGTGGGCGGCCATTCCATAAAGCACGATGCCGATTCCGTGCGCGCCCTCATCGGTGTCTGCCCCCAGGAGCTAGCCCTCTACGAAGACCTTTCCGCCCTGGATAACATGGTCTTTTTCGGGCGGATGGTGGGGCTGGGCGGCAAGGAAGCCAAAGCCCAGGCGATGAAACACCTGAAGATGATGGGGCTGGCGGATAGAGCCAAGGGTAAGATAGCCAAGTTTTCCGGGGGTATGAAGCGGCGTATCAACCTGGCCATTGCCCTGGTGGGGCATCCCGAGCTTCTCTTCCTGGACGAGCCGACGGTGGGCATCGACCCCCAGTCGCGGAATAACATCTATGAGACCATCGAGGGGCTGCGGGACGGGGGGATGACCATTCTCTATACCACCCATTACATGGAGGAGGCTAACCGCCTCTGCAACCGCGTGGCTATTATCGACGGGGGACAGATAATCGCCCTCGATACCCCCCATAACCTCAAGAAACAGATAGGGCCGCCGGACAAGGTAACCCTGGAGGACGTCTTCCTGAAAATGACCGGACGTAGCCTCCGCGATTAGCAAGATGAATAGAGCCTTTATCGTCGCTATAAGGGAAGTCCGCACCTACCTGCAGGACAAGAGTGACCTTGCCTTCAGCCTGCTTTTGCCCATACTCCTTTTTGCCCTGATGTACGGTGCCTTCGGCGGGGATACCCTTTTCCACGGCACCGCCCATGTGGTCAACGAGGACGAGGGGGGTGCTTATTCCACCGTACTTTTAGAGCAGCTTGAGGCCATAGATAGCCTCGATGTCGAGCTGCTTACCGCCGAGGACGCCGACGCCAAGCTGGATAACTCCAACCTGCTCATGGTCATTTATATCCCCGATGACTTCTCCCAGAATCTCGCCGCGGGAGAGCCGACGCAGCTGGTATTTAAACAGCGGGGTAACGGCGGGGACGAGGGGCAGATAGTGGCCAGCATAGTGCGCGGCGTCGCCGAGCAGATGAACCAGCAGTTCCAGGTCTACAACGAGGTAAACAGCGCCCTGGCGGGACTTGGTATTCCCCAGGAGCACATTAACGTTACCGTACAGCAATACCTCGGCGAGGAGCGCCAGAGCCCCACTGTCGTCGTTAACGAGCAGACGTTGGGGACCAGCACCGACCCGGTCAAGATGTTTTTGCCCGGCATCGTTACCATGTTCGTCCTCTTTGCCCTCACCTTAAGCGCCCGCGCCATCGTCGAGGAGCGTAAGAAGGGAACGCTGGAAAGGCTGCTCACCACCCGCTTGAGCGTGGGACAGCTTTTCATGGGCAAGTTCCTATCCAGTGTTTCCCGCGGCTTTATCCAGACATTAATCTTATTAGCCCTGGCCTATATAGTTTTCCAGATTTTCACCCCGCTTACCTTTATTCAGTCCCTGGTTATCATCCTCATCTTTGCCGCCGCCGCCAGCGCCCTGGGAATGGTTATCGCCGCCATCGCCCGCTCCGAGGACAGCGCCACCTGGATTGGCGTCGTTTTCACCATGGTCATGGTGATGCTGGGCGGCACCTTTTTCCAGGTCAGCGAGGGCTCGTTTTTCTATACCCTAAGCCGGTTTTCCATCAACACCTATGCCAACAGCGCCCTTAACACCGTAATCGCCGAGGGCGGCTCGCTGGCCAATCTGGGTATGGAGCTGGGGGTACTGGCCGGAGTGGCTGTGGTCGGGCTGGTCTTGAGTCGAATCCTCTTTAAGGTTATGCCCGGAGGCAAATAGGAAATAATGAAACAGCTGAGGCACATATGGTTCATCGCCCTCAAAGACCTGCGGCTTTTCGCCACTGACCGCGGGGCGGTGATCCTATTCATACTCTTCCCCTTCCTCTTTATCGTCATGTTCACCTTCCTCAATATTGGTGTCACCGAGGATACCAAGCTGCAACTGCACCTCGTCAGTCAGGAGGCGGAGGGGAGTTTCAGCTACCAGATAATCGACGCCCTGGAGAGCTCGGGCAGCTTTGAGATAATCATGATGGACTACGACGAAGCCTACCAGGCCGTCGAGGATGAGGAGATAAGCGGCTTCATTGCTTTCCCCGCCGACTTTACCGAGGGGATTATGACGAGGGCGGGCACTCAGCTCGAGGTGGTCACCGACGCCGAAGCCACCGAAGACAGGGTGGCTCTATCGAGCATAAGCCAGTCTATAGCCTCACAGGTCGGCTCGGTGAGCACCATTGTCGGCACCCTGGAGCAGCTGAAGGAGCAGGAGGCGCTTAGTCCCGAAGACATGGCCAGGATGGACCAGATTATCGAGCAGGTCATCAAGCAGGCCCTGTCCGGGCAGGGAGTCGGCGCCCGAGCCTTTATCGAATACAGTACGGAGAAGGTGGGCGACGTGGAGGAGCAGAGCCCGGCTAACTTTATCATTCCCGGTTACCTGGTGATGTTCGTCTTCTTCGCCGCCGCCGTCAGCGCCGAGACCATCGTCCGCGAGCGCCAGAACAATACCCTGGAACGTCTGATGGCCAGCTCGGTGAGACGGGAGTCTCTCCTGGGGGGTATCTTCACCGGCGCTACCGTCAAGGGGCTGATTCAGATATTAATATTCTGGGTGGTCGGTCTTTTAGCCTTCGGCATGGAACTGGGGAACTCGCCGGCGGCGGTAATTATTCTTTCCATCCTGATGGTGATTGTTTCCGCCGCCTTCGCCATTATGCTGGCGACGCTGGTCAAGACCCAGCGCAGCGCCGGCTCTATCGCCGTGCTGGCTTCGCTGGTGCTGGCACCACTGGGCGGCTGCTGGTGGCCGCTGTTCATCATGCCCGATTGGATGCAGGCCCTGGCCAAGATAACCCCGCACGGCTGGGCAACCACGGGCTTCAATAAACTAATGCTCTTCGGCGCCGACTTCGGCGCCGTGGTCCCTGAGATGCTAGTACTGTTAGGCTTTGCCGCCCTGTTCAGTTTTATCGCCGTATGGCGCTTCCGCACCGGCGCCGTTGAATAAAGCCGCCGGCCGTTATATGATAGACTTTAGATAACCCCGGTACTCCCGAAGGGGAGGTCTATTATGAGCCTGGAAGAGGAAATCGGCGGCTTGCTCCGCCAGAAGGGGTTGACGCTGGGGGTGGTGGAATCAGCCACGGGAGGGCTTATATCCCATCGCATCACCAACGTCCCCGGCAGCTCGGACTACTATAAGGGCGCGGTGACCGCCTATAGCAACGAGGTCAAGAGCGGGGTGGTGGGGGTGGGCGAGGACACCCTTATTCAGTACGGCGCCGTCAGCCCCCAGGTGGCCGAGGAGCTAGCCGAGGGCGGCAAGATGCTCCTGGGTGCCGATATCTGTATCGCCGATACGGGCATCGCGGGGCCGGGCGGGGCTACGGCGGGAAAAGGGGTGGGGCTATTTTACCTGGGGCTATCGCACGGGGAGAGGACCTACAGCCGAAAGCATCAGTTCCGGGGCAACCGCGAGCAGAATAAGCAGAGCGCCGCCGAAGAAGCCCTGGGCTGGCTCAAAGAGTATCTCATAAACCTGAAATAAATTTTTCAGGAGGATGAAGATGAAAAAACGGTCAATTTCCATAGCGGTCGCCTTAATGCTACTGGCAATGACCGCGTGGGGGGTGGGGGGCTGCATCGGAGAGGTCATCGACGGCTCCGGCAATCTGACCACCGAAAGCTACGCTCTAACCGATTTCAGCCGCATCGAAGCCCACAACGGTTTCGAGTTGGAGGTAAGCGTGTCGGACACCTTCAGCATCGAGATAACCGCCGACGATAACGTGCAGGAATACGTCGAGGTAGAAAAGTCCGGCAACACGCTAAGCATCAGGCTGCTGGGGACCCGTTTCTATCATTCGGTGACGGTAAGAGCCCAAATAACCATGCCCAACCTCTACTGGTTGGAGCTGAGCGGAGGCTCCCGGGCCAATATCACCGGCTTCAGCTCTTTGCACAACTTTGAAGCCGACCTGTCGGGGGGCAGCCGGCTCAGCGGCGATGTAACCGCTTGCGACACTGAACTCGAGCTTTCGGGGGGCAGCCGGGTTGAGCTGGAGGGCGCGGGCGATGACCTGATTATCGATGCCTCGGGCGGCAGCCAGCTAGACCTGGAGGATTTCCCCATCGATAATGCCACCATCGGCTTAAGCGGGGGCAGCCAAGCCACCATCAATATCAGCGGCACTCTTGATGTCGACCTCTCCGGGGGCTCAAGAGTCCTGTATGTCGGCGACCCCGACCTGGGCAACATAGACCTTTCGGGTGACTCCGAGGTCAGCCAGAAATAGGGTCCTAAAACATGCTCCAAGAGAAAAAAGTGGTTACCTGCTTCCTGGAATCGGGGGGCGAGGTACTGATTCTGCGCCGCAGCCAGCAGGTGGGCAGCTACCGGGGGAGCTGGGCGGGGGTCAGCGGCTACATCGAGACCACCGCCGACGAGCAAGCCTTGACCGAGATAGAGGAGGAGACTAGCTTAAATCGCCAGGATGTGGCGATGATAAAGCGGGGGGAAACGGTGACCGTCGAGGATGAGGAGCTGGGGATAAGGTGGGTGGTCCACCCCTATCTTTTCCGCATAAAGGACCGGGGTAAAATCAGAATCGACTGGGAGCATAAAGAGGCGAGGTGGATAAAACCTGAAGATATAGACAACTACCAGACCGTGCCCAAGCTCAAGGAGGCGCTGTCGCGGGTATTATAGACTAGGAGGTAAAGATGTCTAAGTCAATATTAAGGGTATTCTGCGGGCTGCTTATTCTCTCAGTGATTATCGGCGGTTCGGTATCTTGCAGCGCCAAGTCGGAGCCGGATTACGCCGACGCCATAACCGAGAGCGCCTTGCAGAGCATGAACGATTGTGACTACGCGACGCACGTGGCCCTCTACTCCCCCGAAGCCCAAGCCACCTTCAACGAGGATGATTTCAATACCAGCTGTGCTCAGATAAAAGCGCTCATCGGCGACTACATTGATAAGGAATTCTGGAGGACGCAAACCCAGGACGGCTACACCGTGGTCGAATATAAAGCTAATTTCAGTGAAGAACCGGAGAGTGTTAGCATTAGCGTTTACTTCGAAGAGATAGACGGGGAAATGTATATCGCCGGTTTCTGGCTCGATTCCCCTAAGCTAAGAGGGACTAGCGGAGAGTAGCCGTCTTATATAGCCAGTGACCCCGTCCGGTGCCAGCAGCCCGTTCTCGGTGACTATCCCCGTCACCAGCTCCAGGGGGGTAAGGTCGAAGTAGGGGTTCTTGGCGCTGACCGGCGGCGGCAGCTTTGCCCGGCCGATAACCTCGGCGGGTTCTTTCTCCTCAAGGTCGACCTCGTCGCTTCTCATCCTGTGGTCGAACTTGAGCGTCTCGCATAACACATAGAAGGGCACGGCGGCTTTTTGCGCCGCCAGCGCTAGCAGGTAGGTGCCAACGCCGTTAACTATGGTGCCGTCGGCGCAAATCCGGTCGGCGCCGACCATCACTTTATTCGCCGACGAAACGTAAAGCCCCGCCGCCGTATCATCGATGAAGGTGACCTTCATGCCCTGGCGACCCAGCTCCCGGGCAATCCTCTGGCCGGTGCCTCCCGCACCGGAACGGGTGGCGATGACCTCAATGTGCTTGCCCTCGGCGGATGTTTCCTGTAAGACCGCCATCACCGTCGAACTATAGCTGTGGGTCATTATCTTATCGCCTTCGGCAATCAGCCCCAAGCCGCAGCTGGTAATCTCGGCTACAGCCTGCAGCGAAACCCGGGCTAACTCGTCAGCCTTGCTGACCGCCAGCCCCTTGAGGTAACTCACCTCCTGCCCCTCAGCGACCTGGGAGAGAGCGCCCAGGTAACGGTTGATGATGTTGAAAATGGGCGCCATCGCCGGACGCGCCACCATCAACCCCTCCCCCACCCCCTTCAGCTCCTCCAGGAAATGCTCGACGCCATCCGCCTGGCTGTGTTCGGCGGCGACCTTAAGAACCGCCATCGCCTGCCGGGCCAGCTGGCTGGCGCCTTTAGTCTTATCGTTCTTGATCTCGTCGGTGAGGCGGGCGATTTTAGTGGTTATGTTCACAAAGTCATTCTACCACAGCATAGCTGGTAGAAAATAGCCCTTTTGGCTATATTCCACCCCACGCCCATTTTATCTATTCCCGCCCTCCGCCCTTTTAAGGTAAAGAGGGGGCTCAGCCCCCTCTTAAACACCCCCAAGGGACTAACCCCCTCCCCCCAAAACAAGGTTTGACATTACCCTTTGTAGGGTGGGCGTTGGGTGGGACGAGAAACGCACGTTCGCCAGGGTGGGGCGAGGAGAGAAGTCTATAGAGGTGACACCCCTATAGGGTGAGTATTGGGTGGGGAAAAAGACTCGGGGCAAACAGGATTGTTATTCCCAGCCATCAATGCTATACTCTGGCATACCTCGAATTAGGAGATAATGCTTATGAAACGGGCTGACGGGCGCGCCTATGACGAACTAAGACCAGCCAAGATAACCCCCGGCTTCCAGAGCTTTGCCGAAGGCTCGGCTTTAATCGAGCTGGGCAAGACGCGGGTGCTCTGCTCGGTGAGCGTTGACGAGAAGGTGCCGCCTTTCTTAAGGGGAGGGGGCACGGGCTGGATTACCGCCGAATACGGCATGCTGCCCCGCGCCACCGTCACCCGTAGCCCTCGTGAAGCCGCGTTGGGACGAGTGGCGGGGCGGAGCCAGGAAATCCAGCGCCTCATCGGGCGCTCGCTGCGGGCGGTTACCGACCTGGCCAGCCTGGGGGAAAGGACGCTAATCGTTGACTGCGATGTGCTGCAAGCCGACGGCGGCACCAGGACAGCGGCTATAACCGGTGCCTATGTCGCCCTGCACCAGGCGCTCAAGACCCTGGCCAATATGGGGATAATAGGCTCGATACCCTTGATAAGCGCCGTCGCCGCCACCAGCGTGGGCATCGTCCACAACTACCAGATGCTAGACCTTTGCTATGACGAAGATTGCAACGCCGCCGTTGACTTTAACGTGGTGATGACCAGCCAGAAAGAGTTCGTCGAGTTGCAGGGCACGGCCGAGGGGAAGCCCTTCCCTAAGGAGACCGTCGACTCGCTGATAGCCCTGGCCGAGAAGGGCATCGAAAAGCTCTTTGAGCTGCAACAAGCCGCCCTGCAGATGATTTAGACTACGGCCTTACCTGACCGCTACCGAAGATAATCCACTTGTAACTGGTAAGCTCCCTTACCCCCAGAGGACCACGGGCGTGGAACTTCTGGGTGCTGATGCCCACCTCCGCCCCCAACCCGAACATAGAGCCATCGGTAAAACGGGTGCTGGCATTGGCGTAGACGGCGGCGGCATCCACCTCTCTCAGGAAGCGCATGGCTGCCCCGTATTCCTCGGTGAGAATCGCCTCGGAGTGCCCCGAGCCGTAGCGCTCGATGTGCTCCAGCGCCTCGTCCAGGGAAGCGACGACCTTAATCGCCGCCACCAGGGCCAGAAACTCCTTACCCCAATCTTCGTCGGTGGCTGGTTTGAGTTTTAAGGCAGAATTGGACTTGAGGATAGCCATCGCCCGCTGGTCGCAGTGCATCTCCACACCGGCCTCGGCCAGCTTGGCCGCCGCCTTGGGCAGGTATTTGGGGGCGATATCGGCGTGGACCAAGACGGTATCCAGGGCATTACAAACGGTGGGTCGTTGCACCTTGGCGTTAAAGACGATAGCCACCGCCTTATCGATATCGGCGCTCCTGTCGACATAGGTGTGGCAGACGCCGATACCCCCCGCCACCACGGGCATGGCGGCATTATCCTTGACCAGCTTTATCAGGCCGGCCCCGCCCCGTGGGATAATGAGGTCGATATACTGGCGCATCTGGAGCATATCGCCCACCAGCGCCCGGTCGGTATTTTCAATGAGCTGCACGGCGCCCTCGGGGACGCCGGCGCGCGTCGCCGCCTCCTGGACGACCCTGGCCAAGGCGCTGTTGGAGTGGACGGCTTCCTTACCGCCCCTGAGGATAAGGGCGTTACCCGACTTGAGGCAGAGGGCGGAGATGTCTATGGTAACGTTGGGGCGGCTTTCGTAGATGGCGCCGATTACCCCCAGCGGTACGCGCCTCTTGCCCAATTGCAAGCCGTTGGGCAGGGTGCGCATATCCCAAACCTCGCCTACCGGGTCGGGCAATGCCGCCACCGACAGCACGTCAGTGGCGATGGCTTCGAGGCGGCTGACGTCAAGCATCAGCCGGTCGAGCATAGCGGCGTTCATCCCTGAATCTTGAGCCTCTTTGTAGTCAATTTGGTTTGCCGCCAGTATTTCTTTCTGCTTGGACAAGATGTCGGCTGAAATGTTATGTAAAGCTTTGTTCTTGATTTCCGCCGAGAGGTAGGCCATGCGGCGCGAAGCCGCCTTAGCCGCCTTAGCCTTTGTTTCCAGTTCCGCCTTGGCTGGTGTCATATCTACCTCACCCCCTGTATCCCCCTCTCCTATCAAGGAGAGGGGGAAGAATTTCTCTTAAGAGGGGCTTCGCCCCTCTTAAACTCCCCAATTAGTCCGTTGGTTTTACGAGCCGCCCGCTACCCCGAAAATAGTAGCTGTATATCGGCGGCACGGCGTGTACTACCCGATTGACCATCTTGCGGATATAGCATTCGCCCTTACGCCCGTCCTCCAGTTCGATTATGTAGCCGTCGCCGTCGATAAAGCGCCGGTGGTCCTGGGGAGTAAACTCCCCCCGCCAGCCGGCTCGCGATTCGACATAGAAGCGATATTTAACACCGACGGCATCCTGTTCATCTCCGGGAAAATAAATTTTCCCCACGCATACATTAGGCATATGTCTCTAAAATACTACCATTTCTAGATCATTACCAGGTTATTACGATGCACCACTTCCGAGCCAAAATCATAGCCGAGAAGAGTGGCAATCTTCTCCGAGTGGGCACCCTTGATGACGGCAATTTCCTTCGAGCTATAGTTGGCGATGCCGCAAGCCAGCCGACAGCCCTCGGCGTCGCAGATGTTGACGATGTCGCCGCGCTTGAACTTGCCTTCGACGCCTTTTATACCCGCCGCCAACAGGCTCCGCTTCTGGTCTTTTAGCGCCAGCACCGCCCCCGAATCCACCACCAGCTTGCCCTTGGTGGAAAGGCCGCTGAGCATCCAGCGCTGGCGGCTCTCTAAACGGTTGGTTACGGGCAGGAAGCGGGTGCCGATAGCCTCGCCCCCCACCAGTCTCAAGATAACGTCGGGCTCCCTGCCGTCGGCGATAATCACCGTTACCCCCGAAGATGTAGCCAGCTTAGCCGCTTCCACCTTAGCCGTCATACCACCCGTGCCAATCTGACTGGGGGTGCCCGCCGCCAGGCGCTCGATTTCAGCGTCTATCGTTTTTACTTCGGGGATAAGCTCGGCGTCGGGGTGGCGGTGGGGGTCGGCGGTATATAAGCCCCCGGTATCGGTGAGAATCAACAGCAGGTCGGCGTCGATGAGGTTAGCCACCATCGCCGAGAGGTTATCGTTATCGCCGAAGATAGCCTCCTGAATCTCGTCCACGGCGACTACATCGTTTTCGTTGACGATGCAGAGCACCTTCAGCTCCAAAAGCGCCGACAGGGTGTTGCGGGCGTTGAGATAGGCCGCCCTATCGAGGAGGTCGGCCTTGGCCAGCAAAGCCTGAGCCACGGTGATGTTATAGTCAGCGAAGAGCTGCTCGTAGAGGTTCATCAGGCGGTGCTGCCCTACCGAAGCCAGCACCTGCTTGAAGGGGATGTCCCTGACGCGCTTGTTCAGTTCCAGCTTATTCCGGCCCGCCGCCATCGCCCCCGAGGAGACGAGAATAACCTCCCGCCCCTGCTCGTGCAGCCTGGCCAGCTGACCCACCAGGTCGGACATTATCTCTTTATCGAGGTTGTCGCTGCCGTTGGTCAGCAGCGCGGTGCCGAACTTAGCTACTATTCGTTGGTACGCCATTTTGCTTTATCCCCAATTTCAGCCCATTATAGCAAATTGCCTACCCTTCTGTCCTGTGTTAGAATTTTAGCTGGTTCCCGGTAAAATCGAAGTGTCCGGGTTTAGAGGGCTAGGCCGTATCGGCTAGCCCTAGAGGCGTTTGGGAAACAAATGGACTTATCTAAATTATTGCATCTAATCGAAGATATGCCCGAATACCGCCAGCTTGTGGCTGAATTGAAAGAAGCGGAAGGGGAGAGGGGGGCGGTGGCGCTGGAGGCAGCCAAGCCCTATCTTATAGCGGCTTTATATCAATCTCTGGGGCAGCCCCTGGTGGTGGTCAGCGCCCAGCCGGAGAAGTGCCGGAAACTCTACGAGCAAATAGCGACCTGGAGCAGCTTCGGCGGGTTAAAGCTTTTCCCCGAGCCCGATGCCCTGCCCTACGAGCGCATGGCTTCGGATAGTTCCACCGAGCTGGAAAGGGTGCAGGTTTTGTCGGCGCTGGCAGGCACGGACGGCGAGGCAAGTCCTCCCCTGATTGTCGTTTCGGCACCAGCGCTGATGGGCAAGCTGACGCCGCATAAGCAGTTTAGCGCCGCCGGCCACACGCTGAAGCCAGGGATGGAGTCCGAGATTTTCAAGCTGCTGGAGCGCTGGCAGGCGATGGGCTACCGCCTGGAAAACACGGTGGAGTTGCCGGGGACGATAGCCCACCGCGGCGGCATCGTCGATATCTATCCCCCCACCAGCGAACTGCCCACCCGGATCGAGTTCCTGGGCAATACCATAGACAGCCTGAGGCCCTTCGACCCCGCCAGCCAGCGCTCGTCGGGCGCGATAGAGTCGCTGGCTATCGGGCCGGCCACGGAACTGCTGGTGCCGCTGGTGAGCCCTAAAGCCGAACTGGAAGAGATAGTCAAAAGCATAAAGCTGGCTAATTGCAACGCCGAAGTGCGCCAGCAGTTCAAGCAGGAGCTGGCTATGCTGGCCGACAAGCAGGAGCTGAGCAATTTGCCGTTCTACGCCCCCTTATTTAATACCGACAGACTGCTCGACTTTCTGCCCGCCGACTGCCTTTTAGTGCTCGACGAGCTGCCCAACATCGAGCAGGCCGTCGAAGAGCTGGAGGCTCAGGCCGAACAACGGCGCGCCGAGAAGATGGAGCGAAAAGAGCTGCCGGTTAATTTCCCACAGCCATACTTTAGCTGGAAAGAGCTGGAGCCTAAAATAAACCGAAAGTCGCGCCTGAGGCTCACCGCCTGGGGCTTGGAGGAAGCAGAAAGCGCACACAAATTAAGTTTTGCCACCGTTCCCGGCTACGCCGGGCAGCTGCCTGCCTTCATCAAGAAGGTCAAGCATCTTTTAGAGCAGAAAAAGCGGCTCATCGTCGTCAGCCACCAGGCCGGCCGACTATCCGAGCTACTGGAACAGGCGGATATTATGGCTTCGCCCGTTGACGAGATAAAGCAGATTCCCCCACCCACCTCCCTGACCCTGGTACAGGGGCTGCTGGGGGAGGGGTGGGTAATGAACAGCGATACGCTTCTTTTCACCGACGCCGAAATCTTCGGCTTCATCAAGCAGCGGCGGCTGGTGAAGAGGCGGCCCGTGCCCCACCATCAGTTCCTCATCGAGCTGACTCCCGGCGACTACGTGGTGCATGTCGAGCACGGCATCGCCAGGTTCGCCGGCGTTATCAAGATGGGCGAGGACAACAGCCAGCGGGAATATTTGATTTTACAGTACGCCGCCAACGACAGGCTCTACGTCCCCACCGACCAGATTGACCGCGTCAACCGCTATGTCGGCGCCGGCGACCAGCCCCCCACCCTATCCCGGCTGGGCACGCAGGAGTGGGGCAGAACCAAGCAGAAGGTCAGGGAATCGGTGGAGGAAATCGCCCGGGAATTATTAGCCCTCTATGCCGCCCGGGAGGTCGTGCCCGGCTTTGCCTTCGGGCGCGACAGCGTCTGGCAGCAGGAGCTGGAGGCTTCCTTTCCCTACGTGGAGACGCCCGACCAGATGGAGGCCCAGGCCGAGGTAAAAGCCGACATGGAGAAGGCCAGCCCCATGGACCGGCTGGTCTGCGGGGATGTGGGCTACGGCAAGACCGAGGTCGCCCTCCGCGCCGCCTTCAAGGCGGTGATGGACGGCAAACAGGTGGCGGTGCTGGTGCCGACGACGGTGCTCGCCCAGCAGCACTTCAGCACCTTCAAGGAAAGGCTGGAAGCCTTCCCGGTGAGAATCGAGGTCTTGAGCCGCTTTAAGACACATAAAGAGCAGCAGGACATCGTGGAGGGACTGGCCGACGGCAGCGTCGATATCTGCATCGGCACCCACCGATTATTGCAGAAGGACATTGTATTCAAGAACCTGGGGCTTTTAATCATCGACGAGGAGCAGCGCTTCGGCGTGGTGCATAAGGAGCACCTCAAGAAGCTGCGGCAGGAAGTGGACGTGCTAACTTTGAGCGCCACCCCCATCCCCCGCACCCTGCACATGTCGCTGGTAGGAGTGCGGGACATGAGCACCATGGAGACGCCGCCCGAGCAGCGCCTGCCCATCAAGACCTATGTCGCCCGCTACGACGAGCAGCTGGTCAGGGAAGCAATCTTAAGGGAGCTGGAGCGCAACGGGCAGGTCTTCTTCGTCCACAACCGGGTGCAGAGCATCGACTTTATCGCCGCCAAGCTACAGGCTCTGGTGCCCGAAGTCAGGATTGCCGTCGCCCACGGGCAGATGGCCGAGGGAGCGCTGGAGCGGGTGATGACCGAGTTCGCCCAAGGCAAGAGCGATATATTAGTCTGCAGTACCATCATCGAGTCGGGGCTGGATATGCCCAACGTCAACACCCTGATTGTCAACCGCGCCGACCGGTTCGGGCTGACCCAGCTCTATCAATTGCGGGGCAGAGTGGGGCGGGGGGCTAATCTCGCCCACGCTTATTTCCTCTACGATAAGGGAAAGATGCTCACCCCCACCGCCGAGAAGAGATTAAAGACCATCTTCGAAGCCACCGAGCTGGGGGCGGGCTTCAACATCGCCCTCAAGGACCTGGAAATCAGGGGGGCGGGAACGCTGCTGGGACAAAGGCAAAGCGGGCATATCAGCGCCGTCGGCTTCAGTTTATATACGAGACTTTTGGCGGAAGCAGTGGAATCACAGAGGTCAAAGCAGGCGGGCAAACCGGAAACAAAGAAGTCCCCTTTACCACCACCCACCATTGATTTGCCCCTCAAAGCCCTTATCCCCGAGGACTATGTCGCCGATGTCGAGACCAGATTAAGCCTCTACCAGAAGCTGGCCAAGGTGGACAAGGAGGAGCAGATAGATGGTTTGGCGCAGGAATTCGGCGACCGGTTCGGCAAGCTGCCGCCTGAGGTCAAAAACCTCCTCTACGCGCTGAAGATAAAGCTCCTGGCGGCAAGGGCGGGCGTAGAGTCGGTCAGCACCGAGGACGGGCAGATTATCATTAGATTATTCGAGGGGATGCAGCTCGACAGGGAGAAACTGGAGCCGCTTTTGGGTGAGGGTGTGACGGTGGGCAAGAGGCAAGTGAGTATAAGGTATAAGAGGGTGGAGGGGTGGAGAGGGGTTTTGGAGAGCATTTTAAGGGACTATTGACATAATGGCGTATAATGGGGGCGAAACATGGATCCAGAAACGGTTTCTCTAATAAGTAATATTGTCGTTGGTATATCTGCTATTATTGTCGCAATTGCGGCTGTCCCAGGATTCTACGTATGGCGAAGACAATTAACAGGAAAAGCAAAGTTCGACCTAGTCCGTGATTTGATGTTACTAGGTTTCAAGATAAAGGCACATTTCGAAGATGCTAGAAACCCGTTCACCTTTTCCACAGAGTCTGAGGACAGGTCTTGGCAAGAGAGCGAATCGCCAGGTGTCTCTCAAGTATTGAACGAGTGGTATGCTAGAGCAAACCGTCTTAAACCATTGCAAGAGAACTTAATCAAGATTCAAGAAGCATCTTGGGAAGCCCAAATATTGTTTGGCGAAGATACAAAAAATTCTGTATCGGAGGCTGTGAAAATATACGGACAACATTTTGCAGAGCTTTCATCGGCGATAAGTTCCTACTTTGATACAAGAAGGCAGGAAGCAATAAGTGGAATCTCTTATAAAGACCAAGATTGGCTTAAGGAGCTTCATAAAACAATCTATTCACGGACAGATGATGACTTTTCAAAACAAATCGACAAAGCTACAAACAAACTAGAATCCACATTACAAGCATATGTTAAATAGCCCAACCCCCTTTACTCTCACCAAAAAAACGGTTACAATGTGGGCTATCGACAAGCAAGGAGGTAAAAGACCGAAATGTTTTGTCCTAAATGCGGTGAGGAAAATCCCGACGACGCCAAATTCTGCACTAAGTGCGGCGCGGCCCTAGTCCAGACAAAAGCTCCAGCGAAAGCTCCCGCCCCAGCTCCGGTGGCGACGGGAGAGCGAACCAGCGGCATGGCCGTAGCCGCGCTCGTTATGGGAATCCTGGGCTTCCTCTTCTTCGGCATCCTGTCCATCCTGTCCATCCTGGCCATCATCTTCGGCGCCATAGGCGTCAATCAGACCAACAAAGACCCCAGCCTCAAGGGCAAGGGCATGGCCGTGGCCGGGCTGGTGCTGGGCATCATCGGTATTGTGGGGGGTATCATCTGGCTGATAGCGATGGCCGTATGGAGCACCGGTTTCTGGTGGTGGCTTTAGCCCACCATAGAGAAATAGTTATATAGTTAAACATAGTAAAAGAGGGGCAATGCCCCTCTTTTCGTTATCCTCCAGCAGGGATATATACTATCCGCTCAGTCCTTGATGCCCCGGTCGTGAATATAGTCAATGGCATCCTGGACGGTGGCTATCTTTTCCGCATCCTCATCCGGTATTTCAACCTTCTGGCCTTCCTCGCTGAACTCCTCTTCCAGGGACATCACCAGTTCGACCAAATCCAGAGAATCAGCACCCAGGTCGTCAACGAAATTGGCCGAAGGTACAACTTCCTCTTCATCCACGCCTAGCTGATTGACAACAATCTTTTTCACCCTCTCAAAAACT
>Ga0307437_1000731_pt1 | contig 24220 bp, 21 predicted proteins | sample SalMarWE160390MG_FD_202146 | JGI IMG/M metagenome (GOLD analysis project Ga0307437, IMG submission 202146) | Salt marsh sediment microbial communities from the Plum Island Ecosystem LTER, Massachusetts, United States - WE1603-90 | ecosystem: Environmental > Aquatic > Marine > Intertidal zone >...
ATCACCGTTGAGGAAGCCAAGGGGATGGAGACCACCCTTGAGGTCGTGGAGGGTATGCAGTTTGATCGCGGCTATCTCTCACCTTATTTTGTCACCAACCCTGAAAAGATGGAGGCCGATCTCGAGGACTGCTATATCCTCATCCACGAGAAGAAGATCAGCAGCATGAAGGATCTCTTGCCCCTTTTGGAGCAGATCGCCAGGACGGGCAAGCCCCTCTTGATCCTCTCCGAAGACATTGAGGGAGAGGCCCTCGCCACGCTGGTCGTGAACAAGATTAGGGGCACCCTCAAATGTGCCGCTGTCAAGGCCCCTGGTTTTGGTGATCGCCGCAAGGCCATGCTGGAGGATATTGCCCTCCTCACCGGTGGGCGCATGATCTCCGAGGATCTCGGCATCAAGTTGGAGAGCGTTGGCCTCGAAGATCTCGGTACGGCCAAGAAGATCCACATCGATAAGGACAACACCACTCTCGTTGAGGGGGCTGGCACGCGAGATGCCATCGAGGGGAGGGTCAAGCAGATCAGGACCCAGATCGATGAGACCACCTCTGACTACGACCGCGAAAAACTTCAGGAGCGGTTGGCCAAGTTGGTCGGTGGGGTGGCGGTCATCAATGTCGGTGCTGCCACCGAAACAGAGATGAAAGAGAAGAAGGCCCGGGTCGAGGATGCCCTCAATGCCACAAGGGCTGCTGTAGAGGAGGGGATCGTCCCGGGTGGTGGAGTGGCATACCTGAGATCCATCCCATCCCTGGAGAAGCTCAAGTTGGAGGGCGACCAACAGATCGGGATTAATATCGTGAAGCGGTCCCTGGAAGAGCCGGCGCGGCAGATCGCCGGGAACGCCGGTAGGGAGGGTTCTGTTATCGTGGAGAGGTTGAAGAACGAAAAAGGTTCCTTCGGTTTTGATGCCTCCAAGGAGGAGTTCACCGATATGATCAAGGCGGGGATCATTGATCCCACCAAGGTGGTCAGATTCGCCCTGCAGAACGCCGCCAGTGTAGCTTCCCTGCTGATCACCACTGAGGCCATGGTGGCTGAAAAGCCTAGGAAAGAACCACCGATGCCCGCAATGCCACCCGGCGGCGGCGGTATGGGCGGTATGGATATGTACTAAAACAATCGGGGCCTGTTCCCAGAATGGGGACAGGCCCTTTTTTACGCCCTGTGTGGGGGAAAATCCTTGACAAGAGGGTGAAAAGAGGTTAAATAGTTTAATCTCAAAGAAAAAGAGGGAGGTATTACTTAATTGGCTGTACATAAATCTGCCGAGAAGAGGATGAGACAGAATGAGGCCCGCCGCATGCGAAATCGTCACGTCAAGACGGGTATCAAGACCTTGATCAGAACGGTGCGGGAAGCAGCGCAGGGGAAGAACAAGGCCAAGGCGCAGGCGGCATTGACCCAGCTTACCCCCCTTGTAGACAAAGCGGTGAGCAAAGGCGTAATCCACTGGAGAAACGGCTCTCGTAAGATCTCGCGGTTGAACAAACTGATCAACACCATGGGGGCAAAGTCTTAAGGTTTGAGAAAGAGTAACTATTCTGATCTGAAAACCCCCCTTTGTTGGCCTACCAGTAATAAATTCTATCTCACTGAAAAATTTAAAAAAACATACCACAAAAACCCCGCAGCTTGTTTAGGGATTTTTTGCTTGAGGGGTGATTTAATGGCTTGTATTTGGTGATGAATGCCGGATGAGTCTCGACTTTGCTCAATAGAATTTTCCCCTGGATCTCCAATAGCATCTGGTAATATCTTCAAAGGCCTTTACAACCCATCTTGAAACGTCCTATAATAGCTCTAAATAAACAAGGGGGCTGGCATGAAGCAGTTTATTATTCTTTTAGTTGCAATTGCTTCCATCTGTTCAGCGGCATATGGCCAGGTTGAGGAAGGGGTCTCGCAATCCCCGGCCTTTCAGTTTGATCAAGAGCAACTCCTGAGCCGTTTTGCCGCCCTCGAGCCATTCAAACCGGAAAAAGGGGAGAATGACTCAGGGTATGCCTTTGTTGTCACACAAGAGGATTTTAGAAACTCCCTGCTTTTTCTTTCCAAGGAGAAGATCGATGAGGTCATGGCAAATTTTGGCAATGCCGTGGCATTTTCCTTCAAAAACGACACCCAATTTCTCATGCTGACGCAGTGGAAAGACCCAGCATCTGCTCAAGCGTTTATGAAGGTCGAAAATGATTTGTGGCGTCTGAAGGATGAAAAATATAAGCAGTACATTAAGAAGGTCGTATACAAAGAAATAGATGTTGTCAAGGACGAGAAGGCCCTGCTGACCAGAAAGACGCTTAAACAGGCCGAACAAAAACAAGATGCAACCACGTTTGTCTCAGCGCGGGAAAACTATTTTTTTGAATGTACCCTCATAGGCGGGTATTCTGATAGTGAAGTAAAAAAACTCATTCTTCAAATTTGGAAAATAGTTGAGTCCGAGGAGAAGAAGGGGGAGCGATAGTTTACACGAACATGATAAGAGGTCGCCCTCATTGTTTGTCATGATTTTTTATTGGAAGGGAGTACCTAAACCATTACAGGGCGTTACATAGTTTTATGACCAATCCCTCCAAAAGGAGCCGTTTGGGAAGAGGGCTCCGCTTCAGGCTTAAATCCGTCTCCCACAGATTCCTCAATGCCTTCTGCAAGGCCTGTTGAGAGAAGCCTTTCGCCTGGGCGGATAGTTCTTTGAGGTAGTAGGGGTTGGAGATCCCGAGCTGTTTTTTGACCTCCGCTGTTCCACCACCGTGTGCCAGGGCCTCCTTCGTCACCAGAAGATGACGGAACTGCCGGGAGATCATTCCCAGGATCTTCAAAGGGGGTTCCCCGCTTTCCCATATCTTCCCGAGGGATCGCAAGGCCCTCTTGAGATCCCGTTCGCCAATGGCCTTCGTGAGTTCAAAGATGGTGGTGACCCGTATTTCTGACACCACCCCCTCCACATCCTTCCCCTCTATCCGCCCCTTGTCCCCGATATACAGGGAGACCTTAGTAAGTTCATTACGTAACCCCTGGAGATCACCGCCGATGGCCTCCTGCATATACCCTAAGGCCTCGGGGGCAATCTCCTTGCCCAATCCCTGGGCGATAGTGCGAATCCAAGAGGGGATCTCCCTCTGGGAGGGGCGTTTGAGCTGAAAGGCACCATCCTTTACCCCTCTTAGGAACTCCGCCGCCATCCCTTCTGAGATGAAGATCAGCGAGGTCGTAGGGCAGGGGGATTGTAGGTATGGGTTGAAGGACCTCAGGTTGCTCTGGCTGTAGTGGTGCGCGCCCTTGACCAGAACTATCCTGCGCTGGGCCATGCAGGGGAGGGTGTTGCAGGCATTGATGACCTCTGCTGGCGGGGCCTGGTCCGCATCATACGAGGTGAAATTGAGCTCACTAAATTGTGGAGGGAGAATGGCCGCTAAGATCGCTTCACGAGCCCTCTCGATGAGGTAACCCTCGTCCCCGTAAAGGAGATAGAAAGGGCGTGCCTTTCCCTTAGCCAGTTCCTCTTCTAAACGCTCAAGATCTGTCCTCAGGTCTCAAAACCTCTCTTTTATCTTGATATAGATCTCTTCGGCCAGATCATCGGCGATCTTGCGGATGGCGCTGTTTTTTCTCCCCTCTTCAACTATTACGTTGGTGTCGGCTATATATTCCTCAGAACCCGTGATGCCGTCACCCCGCCAGAGGATTTCATTGCTCCCCTGGCTGACAAGGAGGAGGTCCAGGGCGATAGTGACCCGATATTCCGTGGCTCGAGCCTCCTCATCATAGGCAAGAGAGCGAACCGTAAGGGATGTGATGGTCCCCTGCAAGGAGGCATCCGCCTTTTTCTCGCTGACGATCTCCACTTCACGCCGGAAGATAAATTCCCTGCGCAAGGCCGAGACGAAAATCGCACCGAGATTGGCTTCCTTGGTTTTGTTTTCCAGGGGGCCTATGGCCAGTGAGGTTATCCCTTCAGGGAATTGGCCCCCTCTGCCCATGACCTTATATCCACAGCCCAACACCATGAATAAGAGGATAAGAATCGTAAACTGGAATAGAACACTTTTTATGCGCATACAATATTGACCAACTTCTGGGGAACGAAGATGGTCTTTTTCACCTCCCTCCCATCAATATGCCGTTTCACCTTGAGGCTGGTCAAGGCCATTTCTTTGATCGCTTCCTCTTCGGATGAGACGGGGACGAGGAGGCGATCTCGGAGCTTGCCGTTAACCTGAACGACAATGACGATCTCCTCCTCAGCGATGGCCTCCTGGTCGTACTCCGGCCAGGGGACCGTGACGACGCTCTCTTTCTTTCCCAAGGTCTCCCAGAGTTCTTCTGCCACATGGGGGACAAAGGGGGCAAGGAGCAGTATAAGCGATTCTATGGTCTCGCGCCAGACAGCTTCGGCCTGTGGGTTTGCCTTAATGCCGTTCTTGGTTTGGTAGATCTGGTTTACCAACTCCATCACCGCGGCGATGGCGGTGTTGAAGTGGAACCGCTCGATATCCTCGGTCACCTTTTTTATGGTCTTGTGGACTTTTTGGCGCATCTCCCAGAGTTCAGGGGGGAGGTTCGCCTTTTCCACGGGGGAGTGTTTTTGCGTGGCCTTGTTTCTCAATTCATAGACCAGTCTCCACACGCGATGGAGGAAGCGCGAACCACCCTCTACCCCCTCTTCTTGCCACTCCAGGTCCCTTTCCGGGGGAGCGGCGAAGAGGCTGAAGAGACGGGTGGTGTCGGCCCCGTATCGTTTGATCATATCCTCGGGGTCCACGATGTTTCCCTTCGACTTGGACATCTTGGCCCCATCCTTGATCACCATCCCCTGGGTGAGAAGGTTGGTAAAGGGTTCATCAACAGAGACGATCCCTATGTCCCGCAACACCTTGGTGAAGAACCTGGCATAGAGGAGGTGGAGGATGGCGTGTTCTATCCCTCCGATGTACTGATCCACCGGCATCCAATAGTCCACCTGCTTCTTTTCAAGGGGTCCCTGGTCGTAGTCCGGGCAGGTGTAGCGGGCGAAATACCAGGAGGATTCCACGAAGGTATCCATGGTATCGGTCTCTCTCCTGGCCGGTCCCCCGCAACCGGGGCAGGTGGTCTCGACGAAGGAACGTAGGTCTGCGAGCGGAGACCCTCCGCTCGCCTTCAGTTGCACATCCAGGGGGAGGACCACCGGCAGGTCCTTTTCCGGCACGGTCTGGATACCACATCGATCGCAATAGATAATGGGGATCGGGGCACCCCAATATCGCTGACGGGAAATCCCCCAATCGCGCAGACGGTAATGAACAGTCCTCCTGCCGATCGCCTTCTCCTCCAGATAATCGGCAATGGCCTCCATGGCCTGACGGTTTGCCATGCCGTCGAAGGGACCGGAATGAACCAGAATGCCATCCTCGGTATAGGCCTCAGTCATAGTGGCCGGGTCAAGGGTTTCTCCCGGCGGTTGGATCACCACGATCATCGGTATCCCATACTTTCGGGCGAACTCGAAATCCCGCTGATCGTGGGTGGGTACCGCCATGATGGCCCCGGTACCATACTCCATCAGAACGAAGTTGGCGGTGTAGATGGGCATCTGTGCACCGGTCAGGGGGTTGATACATGAGGCCCCCAGAAATGTCCCCTCCTTCTCCATATCCTCGGCGGTGCGCGTGGCCAGATCCTGTCTTCGCACGCGCTCCACGAAGGCTCGAACCTCTGCCTCGTGTCCCTTTCCCTTGCAGAGTTTCAAGACCAGGGGATGTTCCGGTGCCAGGACCATGAAGGTGGCGCCAAAGAGGGTGTCCTGGCGGGTGGTGAAGACGGTGATGGCCCCCGTGTTGTCCTCCAGGGGAAATGCCACATCCGCCCCGATACTCTTGCCGATCCAGTTCTTCTGCATGGTGATGACCCGCTCCGGCCATCCGGGGAGTTTATCGCCGTAATCCAGCAGTTCCTCGGCATAGGCGGTGATCTTAAAGAACCACCCCTCGAGTTCCTTCTTGTCCACCTCATCGTGACACCTCCAGCAGGCCCCGTCCTCCACCTGTTCGTTGGCCAGGACCGTTTGGCACTTCGGGCACCAGTTGACGAGGTCCTTTTTGCGGTAGACCAACCCTCGCTCATACATCCGGATGAAGATCCACTGTTCCCATCGATAGTAATCCACGTCGCAGGTGGCCAGCTCTCGGTTCCAGTCGTAGCTGAAACCCATACGTTTGAGCTGAGACCTCATATATGAGATGTTGTCATGGGTCCACTGAGCGGGGTGTATGTTGTGCTCCCGGGCGGCGTTTTCCGCCGGCATCCCGAAGGCATCCCACCCCATGGGGTGCAAGACGCTATATCCCCGCATCTGCTTATATCGGGCCACCACATCACCGATGGAGTAATTCCGGATATGTCCCATGTGGAGCCTGCCTGAGGGATAGGGGAACATCTCGAGGAGATAATACTTTTCCCGCTTTGGGTCCTCCACGGCCTGGAAGAGCTTTTTCTTGTCCCACCGGCGCTCCCAGCGCTTTTCTATCTGGTCGGGGTCGTACCGTTCCTTCATCGGCCCAACAACCTCCTGATCCTCAGCCTGAGGGCATTGAGCCGGATAAAACCTTCGGCATCTTTGTGTCGATAAACCTCGTCCTCCTCGAAGGTGGCAAAACCGCTGTGGTAGAGGGATTTGTCTGATTTCCTGCCGACCACCATACAGTTCCCCTTGTATAATTTCAGCCTGACGGTCCCCGTGACATCGTGCTGGGTTTCATCCACCATTGTTCGCATCAGCTCCATCTCAGGTGAATACCAGTACCCGTTGTAGACGAGTTCCGCTATCTTGGGGATGAGGGAATCACGCAGGCGCATCACCTCACGGTCCATGGTGATGGATTCCAGGGCACGGTGGGCGCTGTGGAGGATGGTTCCCCCCGGGGTCTCATAGACCCCCCGGGATTTCATTCCGATATACCTGTTCTCCACCATGTCCACCCTGCCGATGCCGTGTGTCCCCCCCAATTCGTTGAGCAGCGCCAGCAGTTGAGCGGGAGCATGCTCCTTCCCATCGATGCGGACCGGAGTCCCGTTTTCGAAATCTATCTCGCAGTAAAGGGGTTGGTCCGGTGCTTGCTCAGGGGCTGTCGTGAGGACAAACATCGCATCATCGGGCTCGTGCCACGGGTCCTCCAGGATACCCCCCTCGAAGCTGATATGCAAGAGATTCCTGTCGCTGCTGTAGGGCTTCGCGGGGGTGACGGGGATTGGAATGCCCCGATCTTCGGCATAGCGGATGAGGTCCTCCCGGGACCGGAACTCCCACTCCCGCCAGGGGGCGATGACCCGAATATTGGGATCAAAGTAGTAGTAGGTAAGCTCAAAGCGCACCTGGTCGTTCCCCTTACCCGTGGCGCCGTGGGCCACGGCGTCGGCCCGCTCCTTACGCGCCACCTCCATTTGCCCCTTGGCGATGAGGGGGCGGGCAATGGAGGTCCCCAGCAGGTAACTACCTTCATAGACGGCGTTGGCCCTGATGAGGGGAAAGACGAAGTCCCGGACGAATTCTTCCTTAAGGTCCTTAACATATACCTTGCTCGCCCCGGTGGCTGTCGCCTTCTGACGCACCTCTTCCACCTCTGCACCCTGGCCGACGTCGGCGCAGAAGGCGATTACCTCGCATTCGTGTTCCTCCCGCAGCCACGTCAGGATTACCGAGGTGTCCAATCCACCCGAATAGGCCAATACGATCTTTTTCACACCTTTTTCCATCGTTTTACTCTTTTCCCATCAAGAGGGCCAAGATGGCCTTTTGTACATGGAGGCGGTTCTCCGCTTGATCGAAGACCACAGAATGCGGGCCATCCATCACCTCATCGGTGATCTCCTCACCCCGATGGGCAGGAAGACAGTGCATCACCAGTACATCCCCCTGGGCCCGGTGGATGAGGTCGGCATTTACCTGATAGCCTTGGAAGGCCTTGATCCTCTCTTCGCGCTCCCCTTCCTGCCCCATGCTGGCCCAGACATCGGTGTTGATCACGTGGGCCCCCTGCACCGCTTCCCGCGGATCAGGGGTAAGGGCGATCTGGGATGATCCCTCCTCTTGAGCCCGGGAGAGGATTTTCTCATCGGGTTCATACCCAGGGGGGCAGGCAAGCCAGAGCTCAAAGCCGAGCCTCATGGCCCCATTGATCCAGGAGTTTGCCACGTTGTTTCCGTCCCCCACATAGGCCACCTTCAGTCCTCCGTAGCCCCCTCGATGCTCACCAATGGTGAAGATGTCGCTTAGGATCTGGCAGGGGTGCAGCTGGTCGCTCAGGCCGTTGATCACCGGGACCGAAGCGAAACGGGCCATCTCCTCGACCCACTCTTGGGAGAAGGTCCTGATCATGATGCCATCCGCATACCTGGACAGGACTCGGGCCGTATCCGCGATAGCCTCTCCCCGACCCAGCTGGGTGTCTTGGGGGTTTAAGAAGAGGGCGTGCCCCCCCAATTGATACATTCCCACCTCGAAGGATGCCCTCGTCCTGGTGGAGGGCTTCTCAAAGACCATGGCGAGGGTCTTTCCCTCCAGGGGGTGGTACGGCATACCTTGCTGGTGCATCTTCTTCAGCTCCCCTGCCTTCTGGAGGATGGTCTCGACTTCCTCTTTCGTTAAATCATATAGGGTGATGAGGTCTTTTTTCATTGCTCTGAGAATATCCCATCCAAGGCTGTGAGCAAGGAATCGATCTCTTCTCGGGTGACGATGAGAGGGGGGAGGAAGCGCAGGACCCTGCCCGCGGTGCAGTTGATGAGAACGCCCCTATCCATGCAGCGCTCGACTATTTCCTTGCCCTCAAACGCCAATTCACAACCGCAGATGAGCCCTTTGCCCCGCACTGCTTTGATAAATGCGTATCGTGCCTTCAGGTCCTGGAGCCCTTTGAGCAGGTATTCACCCTGCTCCTGACAGTTCTCTAGGACGCCGTCCTCCAAGAGGGTGTCGACGACGCAGCAGCCTACCGCGGTGGCCAGGGGGTTGCCGCCGAAGGTGGTGCCGTGGTTTCCCGGGGTGAAGGCCTGCGCCACCTCCTCCGTGGTCACCAGGGCACCGATGGGGACCCCGTTGGCCAGGGATTTGGCCAATGTCATGATGTGAGGCGGGACGTCATAGTGCTCATAGGCGAAGAGCGTGCCTGTCCTGCCCATCCCCACCTGGACCTCATCGTAGATCAACAGGGTTCCGGTCTGGTCGCAGAGCTCCCTCAGTCCCTTCAGGTAGTCGGCGGAAGGGAGGTTCACCCCCCCCTCGCCCTGAATGGGCTCCACCATCACGGCGCAGGTCTGGGGGCCGATGGCCTGTGCGACGGCATCGAGGTCGTCAAAGGGTACATACTGGAAACCCGGCAGGAGGGGCTCAAACCCTTTACGAAGTTTCTCCTGCCCGGTGGCGCTCAAGGCCCCCATGGTCCTTCCGTGAAAGGAGTTTTCCATGGTGATGATCTCATACCGATTGTCACCGGAGCGCTCCTTGGCATACTTTCGCGCCAGCTTGATGGCCCCCTCGGCGGCCTCGGCCCCGCTGTTGCAGAAGAAGACCCGTTCTCCAAAGGAATGCTCGCAGAGGCGGCGGGCCAACTCCACCTGCGGCCCGATGTAGTAGAAGTTAGAGCAGTGAATGAGCTGTTTGGCCTGCTCCCCCAGGGCCTTGACCACCTTGGGGTGGCAGTGTCCCAGATTGCAGACCGCCACGCCTGCCACAAAGTCGAGGTATTCTTTGTCGTTGCTATCCCACACCTTTACACCGTCACCCCGCTTTAGGAGGATGGGGTATCGGGCGTAGGTGTTGAGCAAACAATGGTCCCCTTCGCGGATCAATTCCTCTCCTGTCATACCCATAGTTCCGTTCCCACCCCTCCATCGGTGAAGATCTCCAAGATGAGGGCATGCTTGACCCTGCCATCGATGATGTGGGCCTTGACCGCACCCCCTGCCAGGGCCTCCAGGCAGCAGGTGATCTTGGGGATCATCCCCGTGGAGACGATCCCCTGAGCAATGAGGTCTTTGGCCTCTTGGACCTGCAGGCTGGTGATCAGGTTTCCATCTTTACCCAGTACCCCAGGTACATCGGTGAGCAGGATCAGCTTCTCAGCTCGCAGGGCCGCGGCCACCTTTCCCGCCACGAGGTCGGCGTTGATGTTATAGGTCTTTCCATCCTCACTCACCCCTACCGGGGCGATGACGGGGATGAAGTCACCGTCATCCAGGGTCTTGATGATATCGGCGTTGATCTCCTCCACTTCGCCCACCATTCCCAGATCAACGAGCTCAGGAGGAGTATCTCCTTGTGCCTGGGGAGAAAGGTGCAACTTTTTCGCCCGGATGAGACCACCGTCCTTGCCGCTGAGCCCCACTGCCTTTCCCCCGCAACGGTTCATGCGGTCTACGATCTCCTTGTTTACCTTCCCCCCCAGGACCATCTCCACCACATCCATCGTCTCTTGGTCGGTAACCCGCAGTCCCTGCACGAAGGTGGATGTCTTGCCCATTTGTTGGAGGACCTGGCCGATTTGGGGGCCGCCGCCATGGACCACCACCGGGTTGAGGCCGACATACTTCATGAGGACGATATCCATGGCAAAGCCCTCTTTGAGGTCTTCGTCACCCATGGCCGCCCCGCCATACTTGATCACCATGGTCTTGTGATAGAACCGCCTGATATAGGGGAGGGCCTCGATCAGGACCTCGGCCCTTTCGATAAGCCTTTGCATCACAAGATATACCTGCTGAGATCCTCGTCCTGGACGAATTCTTCGAGCTTCTTCTTTACATAGTTGGCATCGATGGCGATCTTTTTACCGCTCAACTCAGGGGCGTCAAAGGATACCTCGTCGAGGAGTTTCTCCATGATGGTATAGAGCCTCCTGGCCCCGATATCCTCCGTCCTGTCGTTGATCGTAGCGGCGGTCTCGGCAATTTTTTCAATGCCCTCCTTGGTGAAGGAGAGTTGCACGTTCTCGGTCTTCATCAACTCAACATACTGGGTGATGAGGGCATTTTGGGGCTCGGTGAGGATCCTGATGAATTCCTCTTTGCCGAGGGGTGCCAATTCCACCCTGATGGGGAAGCGACCTTGAAGCTCGGGGATGAGGTCGGAGGGCTTGGAGACGTAGAAGGCCCCGGCGGCGATGAAGAGGATATGATCGGTCCGCACCATCCCGTATTTGGTCATCACCGTTGTGCCTTCCACGATGGGGAGGATATCCCGCTGTACTCCCTCGCGTGAGACATCGGGTCCGTAGCTCTGCTCACGGGTGGCGATCTTGTCGAGTTCGTCAAAGAAGATGATCCCCGATTGTTCCACCCGCTGGACGGCGAGCTTGACCACCTTGTCCATATCGATGAGCTTCTGGGCCTCTTCCTCTGCCAGGACCTCTACTGCCTCGGGGACCTTGACCTTCCGCTTCTTGGTCTTTTTCGGAAAGAGGCCGGAAAGCATATCCTTGATGTTCATGTCCATCTCCTCCAGCCCCGCAGTGGAGAAGATCTCCACGACAGGGAGGCCCCTGTCGGATACCTCCACCTCCACCAGCCGTTCGTCCAGCTTGCCCTCTCGCAACAGCTTCCTCAATCGTTCCCGGGTCTTATGGACGGTGTCGGCATCCACCTCCACCTGCTCTTCGGTGGCCTCGACGGCCTCGGGTAAGGCAGGGGAGGGTGAAACCGTGGGAGGAGAAGGGGGCAAGAGGAGGTCCAGCACCCGTTCCTCGGCCATCTCGCGGGCCTTGCCCTCGATCTTTTCCTCCTCTTCCGTTCGCACAATGTTGACGGTCAACTCGGTCAGGTCCCTGATCATCGATTCCACATCCCGCCCGACGTACCCCACCTCCGTAAACTTGGAGGCCTCGATCTTTAAAAAGGGTGCTTGGGAGAGTTTGGCCAGACGGCGTGAGATCTCCGTCTTCCCCACCCCGGTGGGGCCGATCATGATGATGTTTTTTGGGGCGATCTCATCCCGCAGTTCCTTCGGGACCTGCTGGCGGCGCCAACGGTTCCGCAGGGCAATGGCCACGCTCCGTTTTGCCTCGCCTTGACTGATGATGTACTTATCCAGTTCGACCACGATCTCTTTGGGGGTCAAGGGCCGTTCCATCTCCGTTCCTTCTTTCTTTAGAGTTCCTCGATTATGATCTGGTCGTTCGTGTATATGCATATATCCGCAGTTATCAGCATAGACTCATGAGCAATGGCCTTGGCATCCAAATTTGAATGCGCAACCAGGGCCCTGGCCGCCGCCTGGGCGTAGGGACCGCCGGAACCAATGGCCACGATTCCATCATCGGGTTCCACCACATCCCCGTTGCCGGAGATGATGAGGGAGTGATCCTTGTCCGCCACGACCAGCAGGGCCTCGAGTCTCCTGAGCAGTTTGTCGGTTCGCCAATCCTTGGCAAGCTCCACGGCCGCCCGCAGGATATTTCCGTTATATTGTTCCAGCTTGCTCTCAAAACGCTCAAAGAGCGTAAAGGCATCGGCAGTAGCCCCGGCAAAGCCCGCCAGGACCTTATCGTTATAGAGCTTGCGCACCTTTCTGGCCCGGTGTTTCATCACCGTAGTGTCCAGCGTTACCTGGCCATCTCCGGCTATCACGATTTTTCCTTTGTGACGCACGGAGAGGATTGTAGTCCCCTTAAGCATCTTTTGCCCCTTTTTTGGCTCGCGGATGGGTACGATCGTAGACCTCCATCAATTTCGCTGAGCTCACGTGGGTGTACTTTTGGGTCGTGGAGAGGCTGGCGTGACCCAACAACTCCTGTATACCACGCAGGTCGGCCCCGGCATCCAGCAGGTGGGTGGCAAAGGAATGCCTGAAGGTATGAGGAGAGGTCTCCTTTACTATTCCACCTTGGGGCAGATATTTTTTGATCATTCTGGCCACGCTACGGGGCGTGAGCCTTCCGCCCCGGTTATTGAGGAACAGGTAGGGAGGGGCGCTCCGCCTTTGTTCCATCAGCTCGCCCCGGCGTGCCAGGTATGAGCTCAATGCCGCCGTGGCCTTGGAGCCGACGGGCACTATCCGCTCTTTCCCCCCTTTTCCCATCACCCTCACCATTCCTCCTCCCAGGTCCAGATCTTCGAGGTTGAGGGAGGTGAGTTCTCCCACCCTGAGCCCGCTGGAGTAGAGGAGTTCCAGGATGGCTTGATCCCTGCTTCCCAAGGGGCTGGTTCCATCGGGGACATCCAAGAGCCTGAAGGCCTCATCGACGGTGAGGGCATGGGGGAGGTCTTTCCCCCCTTTGGGAGTCGCCACCATCTTGGCGGGATTCTTCCCGATGATACCTTCCCGTTTCAGATACCTGAAGAATGTCCTCAACGTGGCCAGCTTTCGCACCATCGAGGCGCGTTTGAGCCGTTTTCCCTGATAGAGGTGCCCCAGGTAGAGGCGGATCGTCAGGTGATCTATCGTGGCCACATCTGCCGAAAGCCCCTTTTCCCGTAAGAAGACCGCGAACAGCTCCAGGTCTTTACGATAGGCCCGACAGGTATGAGGCGATGCCCCCCGTTCCAAGGCAATGTAGTCGATGAATTGATTTATTAAGGCATTCACGTCGCCCCTCAACACATTAAATAAACATTAATCGTACACTTAAGTTATAAGATATTCAACACGAAAAGTCAACGAAGGTGCCCTCATCCTCCTTTTATTTCAACAAAATAGTTTGACAATGGGGAAAAATTGTAGAAAATAGAGGGAAGTCCTGATGATTGACCAATGCCGATAAATAAAGAGGATAGGAGGGATAGCTGATGCAGGAGATTGTGAGAAAGGTTGCCGTAGTTTTTTTTCTTCTCGTTGTTTTCTTCTGTTCCGCGTGTTCGGGGAATAAGCCGGAGCCGCGTCTCATCACCGTCACCGGCGAGGCCGAAGTACGTGTTGCCCCCGATGAGGCAATCCTCACCTTAGGTGTGGAGACGTGGGATAAAGAACTTGGCATTGCCAAACGGCACAATGACGAACGCATCAAGGGCATTGTGGCCCTTGCCAAGAAGAACAACGGAGCACCGGGAAATGTTCGGATAGAAAACATCAGTATCGAGCCCCGGTACAAGGGGGAGGATGCACAAGAGGGTGCACAAGAAGAACTCATCGGCTATTGTGTCCGCACAACCATTGTTCTTATTGTGTGGGATGTGTCGACGTTTGATGATCTGCTCACGGGCGTTCTCGAAGCCGGCGCCAATTATGTCTATGGGGTCCAGTTCCGGACGACGAAGCTCCGTCAGTACCGCGATCAGGCGCGTGCCCTGGCCCTCAAGGCCGCCAAGGAGAAGGCGAAGATGATGGCCAAGGGACTGAGGCAAAAGGTGGGGCGGCCTTATGCCGTTGTTGAAGAACAGTATGAACGGGGCATGGCCCCCAACGTGATACAGGGTACTGGCGGCGGCCCCGGGGAGGCTGATACGAGTATTGCCATCGGCCAGATCAGTGTCAACACACGGGTTAGGGTGAGTTTTGAGCTGAGATAGGCAATTTTGAAATCGTTAAAAAAGCAGTTTAAGGACATATGAATTTCTTAGTATCTTGCAAGACAAACGGCACTTTTTAAGAAATATATTAGTATCATTAACTACCATGTGCGAAAGGAGGTAGTATTATGGCAACAATGAATGAGAAGGATGCACGGACATGGGCTATGCTGTGCCATCTCGGGGCCCTTGCGGGGTACATCATACCATTCGGTCACATCATCGCTCCACTGGTTATTTGGTTGATCAAGAAGGATGAGTCGCCGCTTGTGGATGATCAGGGAAAGGAGTCCCTCAATTTTCAGATCTCCTTGACCATCTACGCCGTCGTTGCGGGCCTTCTTACTCTCGTTGTCATTGGTTTTATCCTCTTGATCGCTCTGGGGATCTTTGACTTGATCGTTGTGATTATTGCTGCGATAAAGGCCAACGAAGGCGAGAAGTATCGTTATCCGCTGTGCATCAGGTTTATCAAGTAGCAGTTTGCCACTTAATCGGCGGCTCGATGCCGGAATTTTTAGTTCGAGGACTCCTTGCGTTTTTGTCGGGGAGTGTTGTGCTCAGCACACGTGGTGGTTGAACCACGTACCACCACCATGTTCCCTCAAAGCAATGCGATCGGACTTTTTTCCAGGAGTACTGCTTACCTGTCCCACGGGTTGCGCGGTTTTTGGCCTCCGACTTCTGTTGAATCGCTAATGAGCAGTCAAAAGATTCAAAGTAACTGACATGCAGGCAGGTGATTGACTCCTTTTTTGCCTTGAAAGAGATAGGGCGAATGATTACTGATATAATAAGATTAGCATTGCGTTAAGACAGCTGCATATTGCCTGATGCAGCAAGCAGAAGGAGGCCGTAAAATGAAAAAGTTTATCGCATCTTTTTTTGTCATGTTCTTGGTCGTTGCCGTCATAGCCCTGGGTCCTGTATGGGGTCAGGAGAAGAACCACTGGATAAATAAGGCAGTGACGGCCAAGATCAGGGCCTTAGATGGGGGGTTCTTCAAGGGATTTGACGTCTACTCAGCAGGGGTGAAGGAGGCCCCCACGGCGCTGCTCTTCGATATAAAAGACGATTATCACCTCCCCAACCGATTCTGGGGAGATTCCCTCAGCGAGGAGGAGATCATCTATGCACTTTATCGCCTGGATGATCAGTACAACGATCCGGCATATGATATCCGGTTCGAGCCCCGGGCCCTCAACATCGTCAACCTAAAGGGTGAGGTCCTGGGATATTGTTTTACGAGTATGACTTCTATCCTGATGGATCGCAAGAAGGATGGCCGCGTAACCGTATTCCGTCCCCCGCTCCCCACCTACGGTGGGGGTGGAGACTATGGGATGGCTCCTAGTGGCCCCTAAGGGATTCTCGGCCATATGAAGCGCGTCTTGGTCACCGGCGGGGCCGGCTTCATCGGCTCACATCTCTGCCAGCGCCTCCTGGGGGAGGGGTATGAGATTGTCTGCCTGGACAACTTCGACCCCTTTTATGATCCCGCGATCAAGCGGAAGAACCTTGCAGAGATCCAGGCGACCACGGGGGATGGGGAATTTCAGCTGGTGGAGGGCGATATCAGGGAGAAGGGAATGCTGGAGGACCTGTTCAAGCGCTCTTCTTTCGACCTGGTGATCCACCTAGCGGCCAGGGCTGGGGTGCGGCCTTCTATCCAGCAGCCCCTCCTCTATGAAGAGGTGAACGTCACGGGGACGTTGAACCTCCTTGAGGTATGCCGGGAGTTCGGCGTCATGGACCTGATCTTCGGCTCCTCCTCATCCGTCTACGGCAAAAACCCTACGGTCCCCTTCACCGAAGCGGACAGGTTGGAGGCGATGATCTCCCCCTATGCCGTGACCAAGAGGGTAGGGGAGCTCTTTTGTTATGCCTACCATCACCTCTACGGCCTGAACATCTTCTGCCTGCGGTTTTTCACCGTCTATGGTCCTCGCCAGCGTCCTGAGATGGCCATCCATAAGTTCACCCGCCTCATTCACGAGGGGGAGCAGATTCCCCTGTTCGGTGACGGCACGTCGCGCCGTGATTATACCTACATCGATGACATCGTTGAGGGGGTGATGGGGGCGGTGCGGAACCTGGGGGGCTACGAAATCTTCAACCTGGGGGAATCCAAGACCATCCCCTTGCGGGAACTCGTTTCTCTTCTCGAGGGTGCCCTGGGTAAAAAGGCCGTCGTTGAGGAGCTGCCCGAGCAGCCCGGCGATGTCCCCATTACCTACGCCGACATCACCAAGGCCCGCCGCCGCCTCGGTTATGACCCCCAGGTTGGGGTAGAGGAAGGGGTTGAACGGTTCGTGCGCTGGTTTCAGGAGCGGGGCTAGAAATTCCTGTACCGGTTGGTTATGGGGAGGCGCCTGTCTTTCCCCAGGGCCCGGGGGGTGATCTTGATGCCCGGCGGACCCTGCCGCCTCTTATACTCGTTGCGGTCCACCCTGTCTATGACATCCCTGACGATCTCCGAGGAGTAGCCCAGGGCCACGATCTCATCGGCCCCCTTATCCTCCTCCACATAGGCCTGGAGGATGGGGTCTAACAGCTCATAGGGCGGCAGGCTATCGGCGTCCCTTTGATTGGGGCGCAGTTCAGCAGAGGGCTCCTTTTGGATGATGCGGGCGGGTATGATCTCCTTCCCCCCCTTTTTGTTCTTGTGTTGTGCCAGCTGATAGACGAGGGTCTTGGGGCAATCCCTGATCACGGCGAACCCCCCTGCCATATCCCCGTACAGGGTACAGTAGCCTGTGCTCAACTCGCTCTTGTTGCCGGTGGCGAGGACCAACGAGCCGAATTTGTTGGCGAGGGCCATGAGGATATTGCCCCTGATCCTGGCCTGGATGTTTTCCTCGGTGATATCCTCCTGCCTCCCGTGAAAAAGGGGTTTGAGGGTCTCAAGATAGGAGTTCAGGACGGCGGAGATGGGGACCTCCAGGAGTTTTATCCCCAGATTAGCGGCCAGTTGTCCGGCATCTTCCACGCTCTCCGCGCTGGTATACGGGGAGGGCATGGCTACCCCGGTGACGTTTTCCCGCCCCAGGGCATCGGCGGCTATGGCGGCCACGACGGCGGAGTCAATTCCCCCGCTGAGTCCGATGAACACCTCTTGAAAGCCGTTTTTCAGGCAATAATCATGGGTACCTAATACCAAGGCCTGATAGACCTCCGCTATGTCGTCATATAGGATCGGCTGATTGCTTTCGAGGGCCGGCTGGGGAGTCTCCTTCTTTTTCGCCTCGGCCAGGCGCACGGTCTTCACGGGGATGTGGTCCGGGGGAAGGGTCTGTTTTTCCTTTCTCCGGCGGGGATCATGGAGCCTGGTCCTGAAGACCGCCTCCACATCGATATCGGCCACGAGAAGGTCTTCGGCCAAAGAATGGGCCTGGGCGATCAAGGTCCCTTTGGGATCGATGATCACGCTGTTGCCGTCGAATATCAACTCATCCTGTCCCCCCACCATGTTGACATAGGCGATGATAGTCGCGTTGTCGCTTGCCTGGCCCGAGATCATCCGTTGACGGGCCTTCCATTTTCCGGCATGAAAGGGGGAGGAGGAAATGTTGATGATGACCTCGGCGTCGCCGAGCACTGTTTCCGCCCTGAGAGGACCACCGGCATACCAGATGTCCTCGCAGATGGTCACCCCGACCTTTACCCCCTGTAGTTCAAAGACCAACGCCTCTCTCCCCGCCTGAAAGTAGCGGTCCTCGTCAAAGACACTGTAGTTGGGCAAGAAGATCTTGTGGTAGACGTCGGCCAGTTTACCGTCATGGATCAGGGCGGCGGCATTGTAGATATCATCCTGTTTGTCGACAAAGCCCACCAGGGCGGTAAGACCTTTTGTGGCCTTCGTTATCTCGTCCACGTGCTTGAGGTTTTGTTGGACAAAGCGGGGCATGAGGAGGAGGTCTTCCGGCGGGTAGCCCGTGACGGCCAGTTCAGGAAAGGCGATGAGATCCACCCCCAGCTCTCGTGCTTGCTCGATCCCCTCCCTTATCTTGCGGGCGTTCCCCGCAAGATCTCCTACCGTGGTATTGATCTGTGCCAGTGCGATTCTGATGGACTTCATCCTGTTTTGCCGCAGCGTACTTTGTAACAACAGTATACGTCAGTGATCATCATGTCAACAGACAATGGCACATCATCAGCCTTGACAAAGAGGGGAGGGGGCATTATATTTTTTACACAATGTAACGGGACGAACAGTTGCCCATATACGAATACCAATGTACCGATTGTGGACGCACCGTAGAGGTGATGCAGAAGATCACGGATGAACCGTTGCAACAGTGTCCCTCCTGCAAGGGAAAGCTGCGCAGACTCATATCCCTCAGCTCATTTCAATTGAAGGGGAGCGGCTGGTACGCTACTGATTACAAGGATAGAGGTAAAAGGGGTAAGAGAGAAAAACCCACAGCAAAACCCTCAGAGAAAAAAGAAGCAAAAGCGGATAAAAAGACTGAGAAGGCAAGCACGGCCTAGCCGTGACAATAGTAACCCATCAACCAATCCCTGCAAAGTTTCTTGTGGATCTCCCCTAACTTACTACGGCGTTTTTTATATCTTCCTCTCCTTTGACAAAGACCCCGAGGTTTTTCCAATCGCACCTGTTCAAGTCCGATTTCCTTTGTCGCCTCATAGGCCGCGAGTATCTGGTCAAAGGGGAGGGGGAGGTCCGTAGATTTGTACTCGTGGAAGAAGGCTACGATGGTGAGGTGGAAGTGAATTTACTTAATTCTCGTGAACCGATTTTCTCTATGGTTCTGTGTAGGGTGCACGAGGGGTATCAGCGCAAGAGCGTTCTTCTTCCGTTATACCGTTCGGTGTCGTAGTGTGTGCTGACGTCAACGGTATGGATTTTCCCGATCGCCGCTTCCAGCGAAACCGCTGTTATCTCGCCATTCCGGTAGCTTACCATCCTACCGAATTCTCCTTTGACGATCAGATCGACCGCCGCGATCCCGAAATAACGCCCCATACGGCGATCATACGCACAGGGTGTTCCACCCCGTTGGAGATGACTCAGGCTGATGGATCGTGTTTCCAGACCGGTTCCCCGCTCTATCTCGTTAGCCAGGAATTCTCCCACACCGCCCAGTGAGACGTGTCCGAAACTATCCTGCCCCTGTTTCCTGACAAATTCTTTACCCCCCTTCGGCTTTGCACCTTCGGATACGACCACGATATCGTACCGAGCCCCTTGCGTGCGCCCCTCCAACAGGAGCTCGTTGAGGCGATCAATCTCGAAGCCGTATTCGGGGATGAGGATGATATAGGCCCCGCTTGATTCCCCACCCTCAAGGGCCAGCCATCCGGCGTTGCGCCCCATGGTCTCTACCACAAAGATTCTCCTGTGTGATCCGGCCGTCGTCCGTAGACGGTCGATCTCCTCGGTGATTACTTGCACAGCCGACTCGAAACCGAGCGTGTAGTCCGTTCCTTCCAGATCTTTGTCAATCGTCTTGGGGATGCCGACGACCTTAATACCCATAGTGGAGAGCTGATGCGCCACCCCCAGAGTATCCTCACCACCGATAGCGACGAGACAGTCGATGTTGAGAAGCTTCAGATTGTCGATCAGTTGCGCACTGCGGTTATCTTTGGGGTTAAACGGATTGAATCGGGATGTCCCCAGATTGGTGCCCCCGTAACGGTCCCAGGTCCGGACATGTTCCTCATCAAGCGGGACAATATAGTGGCTGACATCGTCTTTTGATCGGGCATCAATAGCCGCGATCCCCTTCCACCCTTCGCGGATACCGATTACTTCAAAGGTATCGTGTCTTTCTTTGCTGAGCCTGCTGTCCAAGGCCGTCTTTACCACCCACTTGATGGCTGAATTCAGGCCGGGGCAGTCACCGCCACCAGTCAAGACACCTATTGTGATGCTCATCGTTTCCCTCCCCCGATCTTAGTGGGCGTTATATGGCTTCAGGGCCTCTTCCAGGCTTGCCCCTTCAATAGTAATTGCATATATGGCATTACACATCCTGATTGCCTCGTCGAGGGACTTCTGGTGGATGTTTCGTCCTGTTGCGTTTCCGGCAGCCCCGCTCACGTTGATTTGATCGTGCAACGTCTGGAGAAACGTCTTTATGTCGACGATCGAACCTCCGGCACAGACCACCTTGGTCCGCCCGGCAGCCCTGACGGCCTCTTTAAAGATCTCCTTCGATTCAAGGCCTTCTTTTTTGGGATAATTTACCTTCACAAAATCAGTTCCGAGCGCGGCTGCCACCCCGGTGGCGCCGGCAATGAGGTGCGGGTCTTTTTCGTCCTTCACCGCCTTGCCGCGGGGGTAGATCCATAAGCAGGTGATCAAGCCATGCTGATGGGCCTGATAGACGATCTGCGCTGCCTGCTGCAGCATACTTGCTTCATACTCGCTTCCCAGATAGATCGTGTACCCTACCCCCACGATATTCAGCGAGCTGCTTTTTTGAAATGCCACTACTTGTTCGATATCGAACCACTGTTGACTCAGGGGGTCCTGCTGGGCGGTCTTGATGAGATGCGTCTTGGAGTTCAACTTGACGAGATAGCGCACCTCGGGGTAATCCATCCCATAGCGGGCAAGCAGACCAAGCTGGGTCGCAAAGACGCCGATCTTCCCACCGCTGGCGATCCTGAAGAGGTGCTCCGGGTCATTGTCATCCGGGTGGATTCCTTCACCGTAAAAGTCGTCATTGAGGTGCTCCACCTTTTGGTCGCCCGCAAAGAGCATCAATCTGCCGCTCTCCCGCGTAGCGGCGAGGTAATTGTCCATGTACTGCTCCCGCATCCCTTGCGGGACGTCACCGGGGACCATGACTGCATCTTTGATAATAGGCATCGGAATATCCTCCTTCTTTCACCTACTGTATGGTAGTGCTCTCACCCGTTGTATATTCATATCGCCTCCGGGGCAAGGGAAATGATCATGAATCAGAGGCAAGAGGGTTTTTATCCCCTCCCTATTCCTATATAGCCCCTATCCTCTTGAGTTGGACCATCAGGATGGAGATGGCAGCCGGGGTGACCCCCGATATCCTGGTGGCCTGTCCGAGGGTCATGGGCTTGATCCTCGAAAGCTTCTCCTTGACCTCCCGCGTGAGGCCGGTGATGTTGGTGTAGGTCATATCCTCCGGTATCCGCACCTGCTCCATGCGCCGGAACCGCTCGATCAGTTCCTCCTGTTTTCGGATATAGCCCGCGTATTTGACCTCCAGCTCCACCTGCTCGACGACCTCTGGTGAGAGGGAGTCATGGGAGGGATCGAAGGCCTTCAGGTCATGGTACGCAAGTTCAGGTCTTCGCAACAGCTCCTCCAGCGACGTAACATTCTTAAGAGGGGTGCTCCCCAGTGCCTTCAGCGTGTCATTGACCCCTGCAATCGGTCTGATCTTGATCTTTTGAAGCCGCGCAAGCTCACGGGCGATGGCCTCCTTCTTTTCTACAAACCGGTTGTAGATCGCATCGTCCACTAACCCGAGGCGATGGCCTTTTTCCATGAGGCGCATATCGGCATTGTCCTCCCGCAGGATGAGCCGATATTCGGCCCGCGAGGTGAACATGCGATAGGGCTCCTGGGTCCCCTTGGTGACGAGGTCGTCGATGAGGACCCCGATGTACGCCTCTGAGCGGTCGAGGGTGAAGGGTTCCTTTCCCGTGACCTTCAGGGCGGCGTTGATCCCCGCCACGATCCCCTGGGCAGCCGCTTCTTCGTACCCGGAGGTCCCGTTGATCTGTCCCACGTGGTAGAGCCCCTCCACCAGCTTGGTCTCCAGCGTAGGCTTGAGTTGGAGGGGGTTGACATAGTCGTACTCAATGCCGTAGCCAGGGCGCATGATCTCTACTTCTTCCAATCCCTCGATGCTGCGCAGCATCTTGAGCTGGATGTCCAAGGGGAGGCCTGTGAAGAGCCCGTTTGCGTAATACTCATGGGTACGGAGCCCCTCGGGCTCCAGAAAGACCTGGTGTCGTTCCTTTGCGGGAAACAGCGCCACTTTATCCTCAACCGAGGGACAGTATCGAGGTCCCATGCCTTCTGTCACCCCGCTGAAGAAGTATGAGCGATCGAGCCCGCTGCGGATGATCTCATGGGTCTTGGGATTGGTATAGGTGAGGTAGCAGGGGAGGAGTTCCTTGGGGAGTTCCCCCGCGGAGAAGGAGAAGGGGCGTGGCGGATCGTCGCTCTCCTGCCTCCCGAGTCGGGAGAACGCGATGGTCTTGCCGTCCAAGCGGGGGGTGGTGCAGGTCTTGAGCCTCCCCATCGCGAAGCCGATCTCCTTGAGGTTCTCCGTGAGCTTTGTTGATGGCAGTTCCCCCATCCTGCCGGCCGGGAAGTGGGTGAGACCGATATGGATCAGGCCGTTGAGAAAGGTCCCCGGTGCGATGATCACCGTTTTGCCGTGGAACGCCTCATGGATGCTTGTTTCCACCCCCTCGACCCTTCCGTCTTTCACCCGGATCCGATCCACCAGGGCCTGCTTTATCTCCAGGTGGGGCTGGTCTTCGAGAATCTGCTTCATCCGCAGCCGGTAGGTCTGGCGGTCGGACTGGGCCCTGGAGGACTGCACCGCAGGGCCCTTTTTTGTGTTCAGCCTCCTAAACTGGATTGCCGTGGCATCGGTGTTCTTGGCCATCTCCCCGCCCAGGGCGTCTATCTCCCTGACCAACTGACCCTTGGCCAGCCCTCCTATAGCAGGGTTGCACGACATGAGGCCGATGGTGTCGATGTTGATGGTGAGCAGGAGGGTCTGGCAGCCAAGCCGGGCAGCGGCCAGTGCCGCCTCGCAACCCGCATGCCCTCCGCCCACAACGATAACATCGTATTGCTTAGGATACGTGATCATGGTTTTTGCCTTTACTATCTTTGCAGTATAACATGTTCACCCTTATGTCGAAACTGGTAAAAAATCGTGAAACGAATATAATGCGTTTGAGGCTACCAAAGGAGATAGGATGTATCATCTGCTGGCGGATCTGGTCTTTGTACTTCACTTCTCTTTCATTGTCTTCGTGATCGCCGGAGGACTTGTGGTGTTGAAATGGCACTGGGCGGCCTTCTTACACATCCCTGCCGTCATCTGGGGTTTGGCCATTGAATTTCTTAACGCCCCCTGTCCCCTCACCCCCCTGGAGCAGATGCTCCTGCGCAGGACGGGGGAGGAGGCGTACAGGGGCGGGTTTGTGGACCACTACATCGTCCCTCTGATCTATCCTGATGCCAACCCCCGCTTTTTTCTCGAGGCCGGTATCTTTCTCTTGGCACTCAATTGTGTAATCTACGCCTTGATCATCATGCGCATCAGGGCGAAAAAGACCAGGCAATAAGGAGTTATTGTCCCATTCAGGGAGAAAACCCTTCGCCTTTATGTGAAGACTTTGGTTCGATCTTTGTCCCAACGGGTTCAAGGATCCAAGGGGTTAGGGGCTCTACAAACATGTTTGAATGCTTTTCACTTGAACCCTCGAATCCTGGAATCCTTGACCCCTACAGACCCGCCCTTGGCGGGGTAGTTTGCTTGTATAGAGGTGGAGAACCAAGCAAGAATTATGGTAGATTGATACGATGCTGACCGAACAAAAGGAGGGCTTGCCATGGGTTGGAAGATTTATGTGACGAGAGAAATCCCCAAACCCGGTATCGAACTCCTCCAACAGCACTGTGAGGCGGTGGAGGTCAACCCTGATGACAGATCCCTGACACAGGATGAGCTCTTACAGCATGTCCAGGGCAAGGATGGGGT
>Ga0307437_1000732_pt1 | contig 24204 bp, 20 predicted proteins | sample SalMarWE160390MG_FD_202146 | JGI IMG/M metagenome (GOLD analysis project Ga0307437, IMG submission 202146) | Salt marsh sediment microbial communities from the Plum Island Ecosystem LTER, Massachusetts, United States - WE1603-90 | ecosystem: Environmental > Aquatic > Marine > Intertidal zone >...
CTCGATGATCGCGTCATGGGACAGCAGCAGGCTGTCCTTGGGGCAGATCTCGACGCAGATGTTGCAGCGCTTGCACCACGCGTCGATCCAGCGAATGTTGACGTAGTCGACGAGCGTGGGCTTTGGGCGCGGTCGGCGTTCGGCGGTCTTGGCGGTAGTCGTGGCGAGCCTCCGGGCGTGCGCGGCGTCCATCGAGTGGTTGCCGGATCGTAAAGTCTACGAAATCGAACGCCCGGGCGCATACGAACACCCATCTGGTGCAGATTTCGAGCCGGTCGGGGGCCGAAAAGGACTCTACTGCACCCGAAGGACCGTCTTCGCTTTCGACCAGTGGCGTTCCAGCTGGTAATAGTCGCGCTCCGGCGGGGCGAAGATGTGGACGATGACGGCGCCGAAGTCCAGCAGGGTCCAGTGGGAGTTGGCGCCGCCCTCGCGGCCGATCGGGCGCACGCCTTCCTCGCGCAGCTTCTCGGCGATGCCGTCGCCGATGGCGCCCAGCTGGCGCTCTGAGCCGCCCGAGCAGATGACGAAGTAGTCCGCCATGGACGTCAGCTCAGAGACGTCCAGCAGGACGATGTCGGCGGCCTTCTTGTCCTCGGCCGCGTCCACGACCTTGCGGGCGACCTCGAGAGGGCTCAGGCGGGCGCCGCGCTGGCGGAGCGACTCGGGGACCTCCGGCTCGGCTGCTAGAGCCGCGGTCGCTTCCTCGTCGGCCACGGCCGCTTCCAGCTGATCGGCCAGGGCTTCCTCGTCGGCGGTCACGCGCGGCGCGGGCTGGCGCCGCCGCGGCAGGCCGTCGGGGCTGGGGAGGGATTCGTCGGGCGGCTGCGCGGCGGGCTGGGCTTCTGGGTCGGTCACTTGGCTGGATCCTCGTTGACGGCCGAACTGGCACCGGCCGAGCGGTACAGATGATGGTCGCAGATGTAGGCCTCGACGGCAGGCGGAACCAGGTAGCGGATCGTCCGCCCGGCCGCGCCACGGCGGCGGATGTCCGAAGCGGAATGGGCAAGCGGCAGCGTGTCGACGGCCAGGACCCGGCCGGCCTGGTCGCCGAAGCGGGCTCCGATCTCAGCCGGGGTGGGGACCGGCGAGCCGGGCCGAGGCACGACGACGAGGTGAGCCAGCTCCAGGACGCGCCGGGGCTCGTGCCACTCCGGCAGCAGGGCCAGGGCCTCGGCCGAGAGGATGAAGAACAGCTCGCGGGCCACCTTCTGGCGGGCGGCCTCGGCTGCGAACAGGGCCAGGGTGTCGGCCGTGTACGAGGGCCCCTCGCGGTCCATTTCGGCGCGGCTCATGGCGAAGCTCGAGTTGCCGGCGATGGCCAGCTCCACCATGGCTGCTCGATCCTGGACCGGCGAGATGGCGATGCCCCGCTTGTGGGGCGGGCTGGCGGACGGGATGAAGACGACGCGATCGAGCGACAGCAGCTCGCGCACCTCCTCGGCGGCGACGAGATGGCCGTAGTGGATGGGATCGAAGGTCCCGCCGAGCACGCCGACCCGCCGATCGTTCGGGCCCAGATGGAAGCCGTCGCCTACTCCCATTCGTCGGCCTCCCATTCCAGCTCCACGGCGCCGATTCTGACGGTTTCGCCGGGCGTCGCGCCCAGCCGGCGCAGCTGGTCGTCCACCCCGAGGCGCACGAGGTCGTGCTGGAAGCGCTCGGCCGATTCCTCGTTGTCGAAGTTGGTCTGGGCGGCCAGCCGCTCGATTCTTCGGCCCCGAACGACCAGCACTCCCTCCTCCCGGGCAACGGTGAAGGCATCGCCGGCCGACTGCAAGCGGTGGACCACCACCCCCGCCGGCTCGGGCGGCTCGGCCAGCTCATCGGCCGAAGGGAGCGTGGCCGCCAGCCGGGCCCGCAGCTCGTCCAGGTTCTCCTTCGTCGTGGCCGAGATCGCCACCGCCGCCACCCGCTCCGTGGCGCGGGCATCGCCAAAGGCTCGCCACGCCCGCGCCGCCTCCGGCCGGTCCATCTTGTTGAAGGCCACCAGCATCGGCTTGCGCAGCAGAACCGGGTCGTGAGCTTCCAGCTCGTCGCGAATGACGTTGTAGCTCCACTCCGGATCCCGATCCGAGCCGTCCACGACGTGGACCAGGATGCGCGTCCGCTCCACGTGGCGCAGGAAGGCGTGGCCCAGCCCGGCCCCGGAGCTGGCCCCTTCGATCAGGCCCGGCACGTCGGCGATGGTCGGCCGTCGCGGGTCTTCGTCGCCCAGGTCGAGGACGCCCAGGTTCGGCTCCAGGGTGGTGAAGGGGTAATCGGCGATCTTCGGCCGGGCGGCAGTCAGCGCCGCCAGGAGGGTCGACTTGCCTGCGTTGGGCAGCCCGACCAGCCCCACGTCGGCGATCAGGCGCAGCTCGAGGCGCAGGTCCCGCTCCTCCCCGGGCTCGCCCTTCTGGGCGTGCCTGGGGGCCTGGTGCGTCGCCGTGGCGAAGTGGACGTTGCCCAGGCCGCCCCGGCCGCCCCGGGCCACCATCAGCTTCTGGCCGGCGGCCACCAGATCGCCTATCAGCTCGCCCGTGTCATCGTTGAAGATCCCCGTCCCGGGCGGCACTTTCAGCACCAGGTCCTCGCCTGCCTTGCCGTGCTTGCGCTGGCCGGCGCCGCGGCCGCCCGGAGTGGCCTTGAAGCGATGGTGGTTCCGGTAGTCGCGCAGGCTCGTCTCGCCCGCGTCCACGGTCAGGTAGATGGAGCCGCCCCGGCCCCCGTCGCCGCCGTCCGGCCCGCCGCGCGGAACGTGCGCCTCATGGCGGAAGGTGGCCGCGCCGTCACCGCCGTCGCCACCGCGAACCCAGATGCGGACGTTGTCCAGGAACATGGCTCAATTCTCGCATGCGGGCCGGGCGCATCCGCCATCGGCCGCCGCTCGGCGCCCGCCTGCGGCCGCTAGGGCAGGTAGCTCAGGGGATTGCGGGCGCAGCCTGTGTTGCCGTTGGTCCACGGATAGCAGACCCAGACCTCGAAATGCAGATGCGGCCCGGTGGCCATGCCTGTCTCGCCCACGCTGCCGATGCGCTGGCCGGCGGCGATCGTCTGGCCGACGCTGACGAACTCGGCCGAGAGGTGGTTGTAGGTCGTGTACAGCTTGCCGTTGTGGTCGATCCAGACCACGATGCCGCCTCCCTGGCCGCCGCCGCTCGTCTTCCAGCCGGCATAGATCACCTTGCCCCCGGCGGCGGCGATGACGGGCGTGCCGGTGGCGGCGGCGAAGTCGATGGCGGGGTGGCTCGAGCTGTAGTACTGGCTGATCCGGTAGTAGCCCTTGACCGGCACCAGTAGCGTCCCCCCGGTGTAGGAGCAGTTCCCCACGCAGCTGGGCTTGCGGACGACGGGCAGAGCCGGCGGGTCGACCGGCATAACGAGGATCTGCTTGGGGGTGATGTTCTCGTCGGGCAAGGAGTTGGCGATCATGATCTCCTGGGTCGACGTCTTGTACTTCTTCGCCAGGCTGCCGAGCGTGTCCTCCGCGGTGACGACCATCGTGATCCCGTCGACCGGCGGAATGAGGAGGCGCAGACCGATCGAGATCGAGTCGAGATTGGGCAGCCGGTTCTTGTTGGCCCAGTAGAGCGTCTCGATGCTGATGTGGAAGCGGGACGCTATCTTGGCCACGGTGTCACCCCCGACGACCGTGTACCACTGGTAGCCGCCACTCCCGGCCGGGCCGTCACCAAGCTGGATGGTGTTGTATATCATCCCGTCCGGCTGGTAGAAGGCCACCTCCGGCTGCGGCATGAAGGCGCTCGGCTCGGCACTGCCGTCCGGAACGAGCGGGCTCTCCGCGGCCGAGACGGGGGGCAGGGCGAAGACCGCGGCCACGGCCACCACGAGCCCGCACCCGGCCAGCGAGAGGACCTGGCGGTGGCGAGCCAGCCAGCCGGCGAAAGCGCCCAGGCCACCCGCCGGCGCCTCACTCGCCGGGGCGGATGCAGCCAGCGGGCGGAGCAGCTCGACGAACGGCGCGACGGCGAGGCGCGCGGCGGCCAGTAGTCGCGATTCGACGCCGCGGGCTACCGCGCCGAGGGTCTCGGCGTCGATGCGGATCGGCTTCTCGGGATCCTTCGTGATCAGCCTGCGCAGGGCTCGCACGACAAGATCGGTCTGTGAGCTCAAGAACTGACTCCTGCGGCGCGTGGCGGTAGCGTCGTTCGCCGGCAACCGTACCAGAGGATCGCCCAGACCGTCTCGCGCGCCGCCCCCACGCGGTCGCGTCTGGGGCGGCCCATCTCTTTGTTCTCTTTGTTGTCGCCTGCGGTCTTCGCCCAGGCGACGGCCGGGCGAGCTTCCCGGGCTGATCCACGCGACGGCGTGGGGCTTCGCGCGAGCGATGCAGCCGGGCAGACTTCCCGGGCTGATCCACGCGACGGCGTGGGGCTACTGCTGGTCGAGGGACTTGGTGAGCGTCGCCAGGAACTGGACGTTGCTGTCGGTCTTGGAGAGGCGGTTCAGCAGCAGCTCGATGCCCTCGTTCGTGCCCACGGCCGACAGCATGCGCCGCATCGTCCAGACCATCTTGAGAACCGGCTCCTCCAGGAGCAGCTCCTCGCGGCGGGTGCCGGAGCGCTGGACGTCGATGGCGGGGAAGACCCGCTTCTCGGACAGCTTGCGGTCCAGGATGAGCTCGCTGTTGCCGGTGCCCTTGAACTCCTCGTAGATGACGTCGTCCATGCGCGAGCCGGTGTCGATCAGGCAGGTGCCGATGATCGTCAGCGAGCCGCCCTCCTCGATGTTCCGAGCGGCGCCGAAGAAGCGCTTGGGCGGGTAGAGCGCGATCGGGTCGAGACCGCCCGACAGAGTTCGGCCGGACGGCGGCAGGGCCAGGTTGTAGGCGCGCGCCAGGCGGGTGATCGAGTCGAGCAGAATCACCACGTCGCGCCCGGTTTCGACCTGCCGCTTGGCGATCTCGAGGGCCATCTCGGCGACGTGAGTGTGGTTCTCCGTCGGCTCGTCGAAAGTGGAGCTGATCACCTCGCCCTTGACCGAGCGGCGCATGTCGGTCACTTCCTCGGGCCGCTCGCCGATCAGGGCAACCATCAGCAGCACCTCGGGGTAGTTGGTGCTGATGCCGTTGGCGATCTGCTTGAGGAGCATCGTCTTGCCGGCCTTGGGCGGGCTGACGATGAGAGCGCGCTGGCCCTTGCCGATCGGGTTGACCAGGTTGATAAGGCGCTGGCTGAGGTTCTTGGGGTCCGTCTCGAGGTTGATAAGCTCGTCGGGGTGGACGGGCGTCAAGTCCTCGAACTTGGGGCGCCGGCGGGCGCTCTCGGTGTCGACGCCGTTGACGCGGTCGACCCGTATCATGCCCCAGTACTTCTCGCCCTCTCGCGGGGCTCGGACCGAGCCGCTGATGCGGTCGCCGATCCGCAGCCCGAAGCGGCGGATCTGGCTGGAGGAGACGTAGACGTCGTCCGGGTTGGGCATCAGGCCGTGGCGGCGCATGAACCCGAAGCCCTCTTCCACGACGTCCAGAATGCCGGTGGCGTAGCCGTGGCCGGCCAGCTCGCTCTGGCGGGCAAGGATCCTGTCGACCAGCTCTTCCTTGCCGCCTTCGGCGGGCTCCATCTCCATGTCGCGCCCAACCGCCTCGAGCTCGTCGACGTTCATGTCTCGCAGCTCGGTGATGTCCATGTCTCGCGAATCGCCGTCCTGATACTCGTCGTAGTCGGCCTGGGGGGCGCGGCTCGTGGAGCGGCGGCGGGGGCGGCGGTTGCGGGAGTGCTGATCGGAAGCGTTGGCAGGCATAGGTGGCAGAAACCTGTGTGGGGCGAATGCAGTGTGGGGAGAGCGCCGCCGCGTCGCGCAAAGTGGTTGCGGCGATTACGGTGGGGCGAACGGCAGAATAACCGCCCGGCGAGAGGCCGTCAATCGGGCAAGCGCATCGAACAGGGCGGCCGGCCGCTACGTCAGGATGCCAGAATGGCGGCGCCTGCCGCTCAGGCCGCCTCCAGCTCCCCCACGGTCGGAGCGAAGCGCCGGGCCGAGATGCTGGCTCCGGCCGAGGCGACGGCCACGCAGGCTATGGCGGCGATGTCTGACAGGCCCAGGATCTGGCCCAAGCCCACGAAGCCGACCAGCGCCGCGACACCCGGCTCCAGGCTCATCAGAACGCCGAACGTCGGGGCGGGCAGGCGGCGCAGGGCCGCTATCTCCACCGAGTACGGGATCACGCTGCTGAAGACGGCCACGACCAGGCCGCCCGCCAGGGCCGGCGGTGCGGCGAGCAGCGGCCGCGGGTCGGCGAAGACAGCCGCCACCGGCACGACCAGCAGGGCGGCCACGAACATGGCCAGGCTCAGGCCTCGACCGTCGGGCCAGTGCCGCCCCATCCGCCGCCCTACCAGGATGTACAGCGCCCAGCAGCCGCCGGCCGTCGCAGCCGCGGCGACTCCCGCTGCGTCATCGGCGTTGACCCGTCCGCCCGCCAGGACGTAGATGCCGGCCGCTGCCAGCGCGACCCACACCAGATCCAGGATCCGCCGCGAGCCCAGCACCGCCACGGCCAGCGGACCCCAGAACTCGATCGTAACGGCGACGCCCAGCGGGATTCGCGACAGGGCCACGTAGATGGACGTGTTCATGGCCGCCAGGACCAGCCCCAGCGCCGCGGCGTGCAGCAGGGCGGCCCGCCCCGCGCCTCGCAGGCGGATGGGCACGATCGCCAGCAGCAGGACCGCTCCCAGGGCGATGCGCAGGGCCGCGATGGGCAGGGGCCCGTAGTCGAGAATGAGGGCGGTAGCCAGGCCCGCCCCGCACTGAACGGAGACGATGCTCGTCAGAACCAGGAGCTCGGGCGGGGTGGCATCCAGCCGGGGGCGGCGCATCGCTTGTGAGCCCCGCCGCCCGCGGCTCCGCCCGCCTGCCCTCGGCCGCTAGCCCTTCTTTGCCGCGGCCGCGTGGGCCGCCTGCCAGTCCTTCTTGAACTGGGCGATGCCCTTCTCCGTCAGCGGGTGGCGGACCATCTGCTGCAGGACCTTGAACGGCAGCGTGGCGATGTGGGCCCCGGCCATCGCGGCCTGGGTCACGTGCAGGGGATTGCGGATCGAGGCTGCCAGCACCTGCGCCTCGAGCTCGTGGATGGCGAAGATCTCCGCCAGCTCGCGGATGACGATCATGCCGTCCTGGTTGATGTCGTCCAGGCGGCCGACGAAAGGCGAGATGAGCGTCGCCCCGGCCCTCGCCGCCAGCAGCCCCTGGTTGGCCGTGAAGACCAGGGTGCAGTTGGTCTTGATGCCTTCGGCCTTGAAGCGCGAGATCGCCTCCAGGCCGTTCTCGCTCATCGCCACCTTGATGACGATGTTCGGGGCGATCTTGGCGAAGTGGCGCCCTTCCTCGAGCATCCCCTCGACGTCATCGGCGATGACTTCGGCCGAGACGGGCCCTGACGTGATCTTGCAGATCTCGGCCAGGATGTCGTCGTAGGAGCCGCCAACCTTCGCGTACAGGCTGGGGTTGGTGGTCACTCCGTCGAGGATGCCCCAGCGGGCGGCGGTCCGGATCTCTTCGATCTCGGCGGTGTCGAGGAATATCTTCATCGAGGGCGGCTCCTTGGCCCGCGCGCCGGCTGACGGGCGCGCTACGGGCAGCTTGTGACTTCGAATTCAGCGCCTTCATCGTAGCATCGCGGCGCCCAGACGCCCGGCGCGGAAGGGCTGAGATCCCGCCTCGAACCGGCCCCTTCCGGTCGACCTCAGCCGCGAGCCGCGTGAGGAACAGCTCCTCCATCCAGATATGACGGGCCAGGGCGGCGAAAGGTTCGGAGATTCGTCGGCTTGTGCCGCGCCGTCGGACCCCGACGCCTGTGAGCCCGGCCTCGTCAGCCCTCGGTCGAGGCCGCCTCGAGGAGTTGGCCCCCGGCCTCCGGCTCGGCTATCAATCCCGGCGCAGCCGAGCTGCCCCGCGAGAGAGCGACCGCGGCAGCCATGAAGCCGAAGAAGAGCGGATGCGGGCGATCCGGCCGGCTGCGGAACTCGGGGTGGAACTGGCTGGCCACGAACCAGGGGTGGTCGCGCAGCTCTACGATCTCCACCAGGCGCCCGTCCGGAGACTGCCCCGACAGCACCATGCCGGAGGCCTCCAGGAGCGGCCGGTAGCGATTGTTGACCTCGAAGCGGTGGCGGTGACGCTCGTAGATCAGTTCGGCGTCGTAGACCGCAGCAGCCTTGGAGCCGGGGGTCAGGCGCGCCGGGTACAGCCCCAGGCGCATCGTCCCGCCCTTGTCCTCCATGTCGCGCTGGTCGGGCATGAAGTCGATGACTGGGTGCTCGGTGAACATGTCGAACTCGGTCGAGTTGGCGTCCTCGGTGCTCAGCACGTCGCGTGCGAACTCGATCACGGCGACCTGCAGGCCCAGGCACAGCCCCAGGTAGGGCACGCCCCTTTCGCGGGCGTAGCGCGCCGCCTGCACCTTGCCCTCGATGCCGCGGTGACCGAAGCCTCCCGGCACAACGATCCCGCTGACTCCGGCCAGCGCCCCCCCGACCGAATCGTCGGTCAGGAACTCCGAGTCCACCCAGCGGATCTTGACGTCCACCTCGTGCGCCCAGGCAGCGTGCTTGAGCGACTCGGTGACCGAGAGGTAGGCGTCAGGCAGCTCGATGTACTTGCCTACCAGGGCCACGTCCAGCACCGGCTTGGGCCGCTTGATGAGATCGACCAGCCCGCGCCAGGCCTCCAGATCGGGCTCCTGGGCCGACTCCGCCAGGCCGAGCTCGCGAACCATGAGCGCGCCCAGGCCGGCCTCCTCGAACAGGAGCGGCACCTCGTAGATGGTCGAGGCCGTCTCGGCGGGGATCACGGCCTCGCTGGCGACGTCCGTGAAGAGAGCGATCTTGTCGCGGATTTCCTGGCTCACCGGGTGGTCCGAGCGCAGGACGATCACGTCCGGCTGGATACCGATGCCACGCAGCTCCTTTACGGAGTGCTGGGTGGGTTTGGTCTTGAGCTCGCCGGTGGCCGCCAGAGCCGGCAGCAAGGTGACGTGGACATAGACCACGTTCTGCCGGCCCACGTCCTTGCGCATCTGGCGGATCGCCTCCAGGAACGGCAGCGACTCGATGTCGCCGACCGTGCCGCCCACCTCGACGATCACCACGTCGGCGCGACCATCGCGGGCCAGGCGCTGGATCCGCTCCTTGATCTCGTTGGTGATGTGGGGGATGACCTGGACGGTGCCGCCCAGGTAGTCGCCCCGGCGTTCCTTGGCGATGACGGCCTGATAGATCCGGCCCGTGGTCACGTTGGAGAGCTGGGTCAGGTTCTCGTCGATGAACCGCTCGTAGTGGCCCAGGTCCAGGTCCGTCTCAGCCCCGTCGTCGGTGACGAAGACCTCGCCGTGCTGATAGGGCGACATCGTCCCCGGGTCGACGTTGATGTACGGGTCGAGCTTGAGGACGGAGACGGCCAGCCCGCGAGCCTTCAGCAACCGGCCGATCGAAGCGGCAGTGATGCCTTTCCCCAGGGAGGAGGCAACCCCTCCGGTCACAAAGACATACTTCGCCATCGCGCTACTCCTGGGGTTTTTCCAATTCTACGGATGAGCGGCCCTCCCCGCAAACCGCGGACGCAAGACGGCCGCCCCGCGGACCGAAGTCCCGGTGGCGGCCGCTCTGCGAGAGCCCTGGCGCCTGGGAAGCCTGGACGGCCACGACCACCTTGCCTCGAACCTCACCCGATTCCTGGCGCCGGACCGCCTCCGGCGCCTCGTCGAACGGAGGACCCGATCGACCGCCGGCTTCATCCTGGCGCTCGCATCCTGGCGCTCGCATCCTGGCGCCCCGGCCGCGCCGCCCGGATTCGGGGCACACGGAACAGCGGGGGTTGCTGCCGCTGTTCCGTGAGGAAGGAGGCCCAGAAGGGTTCGGGCCCTGGGGCTCAGCCGTGAAGGCGAGCCAGGTCGGTGCTGCTCACCTCGCTGGGGAGCTTGCCCATGATGATCATGGCCAGCACCTGGTCGGTCGTGACCTCGACCTTGTTGACCGTGCCCACGAGCCTGCCGTGGAGCATGACGCTGATCCGATCGGCGAGGTCGAAGACGTCGTGGATGTCGTGGCTGATAAGGAAGATGCCGATGCCTTCGGACTTGAGCTGCTTGATGACATCGCGCACCTGTTGCGTCTCGGCCGGCCCGAGCGCCGCCGTCGGCTCGTCCATGATCAGGATTCGGGCATTGAAGTGAATGGCCCGCCCGACTGCCACCGACTGCCGCTGGCCGCCCGACAGCGACGTGACCGGCGTCTTGAAGTTCTTGAAGTTCGGGTTCAGGCGGCCGATGACGCTGCGCGTGGCGGATTCCATGGCCGCGTCGTTGAGCGATCCGGTCCGGGTCTTCAGCTCGCGGCCGAGGAAGAAGTTCCCCGGCGCGTCGATGTTGTCGGCCAGGGCGAGCGTCTGGTAGATCGTCTCGATGCCCAGCTCCTGGGCATCCCGGGGGTTCTCGATCATCACCGGCCTGCCATCGATGAAGATCTGGCCCGAATCGGCCGGATGCGCACCCGAGAGGGTCCGGATCAGCGTCGTCTTGCCGGCGCCGTTGCCTCCTACCAGACCGACAACCTCGCCGGGCCGAAGGTCGACCGTCACGTCCTGGACGGCGTGGAGGCCGCCGAAGGAGACATTTATGTCGCGCAGCTCGACCAGGGGCGCCTGCGTGACCGCCGGGGCTGACTTGGACTTGCCTGCCATGCTCATCTCGTGCTCCTGGTCTACTTGCTTCGCCGCCGGACGACGGTATCGAGGCCGACCGCGAACACCAGAACGCTACCGATGGCCACATCCTGCATCGGTGAGTCGAGGCCGATCGTCACCATGCCGGACTTGAGCGACTGCATGAGCACGGCGCCGACTATCGCGCCCTGGATCGTGCCTATGCCGCCCGCGAACGAGGTGCCGCCGATGACGGCCGCGCCGATGACGAGGAGTTCGTAGCCGGTTCCGGTGCTGGTCACGCCCGCGTCCAGCCGGGCGGTCTGGATGCAACCGGCGACGGCGCACAGGATGCCCAGCAGGATGAAGGTCCCCATGATCGTGCGGCGGGTGTTGATGCCTGCCAGCTCGGCGGCTTCAGGGTTGCCGCCGATCGCGAAGACGTACCGCCCGAACTGCCGGCGGGTCGTCACGTACCACATGACGAGCCCGACGACGAGGAGCAGCACCACGGGCATCGCGATGCCGACCGGGATGACCAGGTTCGCGGCATCAGCGCCGACGATGCCGTGCTCTTGCGCGTAGCGCTGGGTCAGAAGGATGGGAAGCGGGTAGCTGGTGTACGCGAACATAGCGCCCAGGGCGGCCAGGCAGCCACCGATCATGAGGATTGCCAGGGCCCAAGGCGGCCGAACGGGGAAGCCATACTCCCGCCGCTTGCGCCGGCTGGCAAGCAGCGCGTACACGATGCCGACGCACAGCAGGATGCCGACGATCCACGTCGGCCACTCGCCGAGCGCGCCACCTGGGGCGCCGAACGGGCCTGTCGTGGAGAGGCCGCCGCCCATGACGGAGAAGTTCCTGTCCATCGGGGCGATCGTCTGGCCCTGCTGGAGCTTGAAGATGAGTCCGCGCCAGATCAGGAGACCGCCCAGGGTGACGATGAAGGAGGGGATCCCGATGTAGGCCACCAGGCCGCCCTGGATGGCGCCGATGAGGGCTCCGATCGCGATCGCCGCAACGACAGCGATGATCCAGATCTCGGGCGAGGCGGTGGGTATGCCAAGGTTCTCGGTGAGCCAGATCCGCTGGGTCATGGCGGCCAGGTAGCCGGTCAGGCCCATGATCGACCCGACGGACAGATCGATACCGCGGGACACGATGACCAGGACCATGCCCGTCGCCATGATCGCCACGGGCACGCTCTGGACCGAGACGTCGTAGAAGTTCCGGGCTGTCAGAAAGGCGCCGTTCGAAGCCCAGCCGAAACCGAGCCAGATGCAGACCAGGGCCACGATCATGCCGGCCAGCCGCAGGTCCACTTCCATCGTTCGGAAGACCCCAAACAGGGCCTCGACAAGCCGCGCCGCGGGAGTGCGACGAGGCGGAAGAGTCCCGGCTACCCCTGTGCCTTCCGAGCCCTGAGTCATCGTGGCGCCTCTCCGGTTGCGAGATCTCAACGGTTTTGAAGTATGCCCCTGTAGTGTGCGCCCTGCGCCGCCGAAGCGGCGCAGGGCGCAACCAGAGCTAGTGGCTCGGAAGTGCTAGCAGCCCGCCACGGAGCCGGCCGGCACGTCCTTGCACAGAACGTCCTTCTCGATCCACCCGGCATCGAGGACGACCTGGAGGTTGTCCTTGGTGATGGCCTGAGGCGTGATCAGGATCGAGTTGACATCGTTGCCACCCGGCGTCTTGAAGATCGCCGAGTCGCCCACAGAGGTGCTGATGTCCGCCATGGCAGTGCCCTTGGCCAGCTGCGCGGCGGCCTCACCGGCGCCCTTGCCGAGCAGTCGGGCGTCCTTCCAGACGTCGACCGTCTGCGTGCCGAGAGCGACGCGGTTCAGAGCGGCGGCGTCGCCGTCCTGACCGGAGACCGGGACGATGCCCGCGAGACCCTGCGACTTGAGGGCCGCGATGACTCCACCGGCCATGCCGTCGTTCTCACAGAAGACGATGTCGACCTTGTTGTCGTTCTTCGTGAGGAACTGCTCCATCTCGGCCTGGGCGTTGGCCGGATCCCAGTTGTCGGTATAGGTCTCGCCGACGTTCTTGAGCTTGGCGCTGTCCTCGCCCACCGGCGGGACACCGGCCTGGACCATGCCCTCACGGAGGAAGTCCGCGTTGGCGTCGGCCTTGTTGCCCTTGATGACGACGAAGTTGCCGGAGTCCTTGACCTTGAGCAGCGCCTCGGCCTGCAGCTTGCCGACCAGGACGTTGTCGAAGGTGATGTAGAACGCGCCCGGATCTTCGATCAGGCGGTCGTAGGCGATGACCGGCACGCCGGCGTCGAGGGCCTTCTTGACGGCCGGCTTGATGGCGGTGCCGTCCTGGGCCAGGATGATCACGACCGTGGCGCCCTGGTTGATCAGAGCCTCGACGTTCGCAGCCTGCGTGTCAGACGAAGACTTGGCGTCGTTGGAGATGTAGGTGCACTCAGCCGCCTCGAGGGCAGACTTGATGGCCGGCTCGTCCCACTTGGCCCAGCGCTCCTCCTGGTAGTTGTTCCAGGACACGCCGACCTTGCAGTCCTTGGACTCGCTCGACGAGCAAGCGGCGGCCACGCCGGACAGCAGAAGAGCCGTCACTGCGGCCAGGGCAGACAGTCTCCGTACCATAGATCCCTTTCCTCCTGAGATGGCAGCCGTCAGATGGCAGCCGAGATGTTGAGGCGTCGGTACCTCCAACCACAAAGCGTTGGCCCGCCAAGACCTCCTTCCGCCGTCCGATCTCACCGAGCTCGATGGGCCTGCCGAAATCGGACAGCTGCTCGGGTGGCTCGCGAGACGCTCTCGTGCCACATCTACGAACTCCGTCCGCGGTCAGGACACACTAGCCGGGCAGGCCATTCGCACAGGTTGGCGATGGGCTACGCTGCAACCCTTGCACGATGGTTTGACGCGCGGCACAGAACTGTTCGCCCGGTGAATACCTATGTAGCATACGCATGCCCGCAGCGTCAAGAGTCTCGACCGAGGTCTCCGCGACGGCGGAGGGATGGTCGGGCCCTGGCCGAGAGACCCCGTGACGGGAGGCAGGCTGCATCATACGATCAAGGGCGGCACAGGAGGAGCGCAGATGCTTGCCAGGCGTTCCCGGCGCAGCGTGGTTGTGATCATCGGTTCTCTGCTCGCGGTTGCGGTCCTCACCGCCGGCGTCGTGACCATGGGCCCCTGGGCTCACGGCTCGCCCAGCGAGATGTCCGTTGCCAGGCGTTGGGACGAGGCCCTGCTCGATGCCATCCGCCGTGCCCTGCCCAACCCGCCGGTCCACGCCCGCAACCTCTTCCACACCTCGGTGGGCATGTGGGACGCCTGGGCGAGCTACGACCCCGTGGCCTCGGGCTATCTCTTCAAGGAGAAGCACACCGCCTCGGACGTAATGGGGGCCAGGGAGGAGGCGATGAGCTACGCCGCCTACCGGATCCTGACTGCCCGCTTCATCAAGGCCACGGGGGCCGACAGGTCCCTCTCCGAGTTCGACGACCTCATGGACGAGCTGCACTACCCGCTCGACATCACCACCAGGGAGGGCGACTCGCCGGCGGCGATAGGCAACCGGATCGCCAAGACCGTCCTGGACTACGGTGCCGACGACGGCTCCAACCAGGCCGGCGGCTACTCGTCCCCCTGGTACAAGGCCGTCAACTCGCCCCTGGCGGTGAGCAAGCCCGGCACTACGGTTGTCGATCCGAATCGCTGGCAGCCGCTCCAGATCGAGCACATGATCTCCCAGAACGGCATCCCGGTGACCAACGGCGTCCAGCAGAACGTCGGGCCGCACTGGGGCGGCGTGCTGAGCTTCGGCCTGCCCGCCAGCGCCGGCGCCGACGAGGGTCAGCCTCCGCCTCTCGATCCGGGGCCTCCGCCGAAGCTGGGCGACCCCGACACTGACCAGGAGTTCAAGGCCGAGGTGGTCGAGGTAATCGGACTCAGCAGCATGCTCGACCCTTCTCTCGGCAACACCATCGACATCTCGCCCGGCGCGCTCGGGGGCAACGCCCTCGGCACCGATGACGGTACAGGTCACCCGGTCAACCCGGTCACAGGCAAGCCGTACGAACCGGACGTCGTGAACCTCGGGGACTTCGGCCGGATCATGGCCGAGTTCTGGGCCGACGGGCCGGCCTCTGAGACGCCTCCGGGCCACTGGAACGTACTCGGCAATCTCGCCTCGGACGAGCTGGCGCCGAACCTGCGGGTCGGCGGCAAGGGTCCAGTAGTCGACCGGCTCGAGTGGGACGTCAAGCTGTACCTCGCCCTCAACGGCGCCGTCCATGACGCGGCCATCACGGCCTGGGGAGCGAAGGGCTACTACGACGGCGGCCGGCCCATCGAATGGATCCGCTACATGGGCGGCCTGGGCCAGTCGAGCGATCCCGCCGGGCCTTCCTACGACAAGGACGGCCTGCCGCTGGTACCGGACCTGATCGAGGTCATAACGGCTGAGAACAGCACCCCGGGCGAGCCTCTCGCCGAGCTCTCGAGCCATGTCGGCGAGATTGCGGTCAGGTCCTGGGCCGGCAACCCGGACGACCCCAAGACCCAGGTCGGCGGGGTGAAGTGGATCCTGGCCGTCAACTGGATCCCGTATCAGTTGCCCACCTTCGTGACCCCGTCCTTCCCCGGCTACTTCTCCGGCCACAGCACCTTCAGCCGGGCGGGAGCCGAGGTGTTGGCCGCCTTCACCGGCAGCGAGTACTTCCCGGGCGGCATGAGCGGCTACGTCATCAAGGCCGGATCGCTCAAGTTTGAGGCGGGCCCCACGACCGACATCCATCTGCAGTGGGCGACCTACTTCGACGCTTCCGACCAGGCCGGCCGGTCCCGTTTGTGGGGCGGCATCCACGTACAGGTCGATGACTTCACGGGCCGGCTGGTCGGCTCGGAATGCGGCAAGGCCGCCTGGACCGTGGCCCAGCGCTACTACAGCGGGGGTATCCAATGAGCAGACTGACGATCGGCCGCCGGGGCTGGGCCCTCATCGCCGGAGCGGCCGTCATCTCCATCGTGGGCCTGGCCGGGCTCGGGTATGGGCTCGGCTACATCGGCGGCTCGTCCTTCGTGGGCACCGCTCCCCACTTCATCGACCAGGCCGCGAGCGCCGGCCTGAACCATGTCTACGACGGCGACGCCTCCTACGACGTGGGCGGAGGAGTCGCCGTGTTCGACTGCGACGACGACGGCTTCGCCGATGTCTACCTGGCCGGCGGCGCCAATGCGGCAGCCCTGTACCGCAACGACAGCACCGTGGGCGGCGACCTGGCGTTCACGAAGCTGTCGGATCCGACGACCGATCTCACGGGCGTGCAGGGCGCCTACCCCATCGACATCGACGGCGACGGCGAGGTGGACCTGGCCGTGCTGCGATTGGGCGAGACCCAGCTCCTCCGCGGCCTGGGTGGCTGTCGGTTCGAGCGGGCCAACGAGAGGTGGGCCTTCGACGGCGGGGACGCCTACAGCACTTCCTTCAGCGCGACCTGGGAAGGCACCAACCAGCTGCCGACCCTGGCCGTCGGGCGCTACCTGAAGGTCGACGCCGCAGGCAAGCCGACTCTCGACTGCGACCAGAGCGAGTTGCTCAGGCCCAAGGCCGACGGCACCGGTTTCGGCGAGCCGATCCCCCTGCCGCCCGGTTACTGCACGCTCTCGATGTTGTTCAGCGACTGGGATCGCTCCGGCCGGCGAGACCTGCGGATGACCAACGATCGCAACTACTACATCGGCGGCGAGGACCAGCTGTGGCGGATCGCCCCGGGCGAAACCCCCCGCCCGTACACGGACGAGGACGGCTGGGTGTCGGTGCGGATCTTCGGCATGGGCATTGCCAGCTACGACGTCAACGACGACACCTACCCCGACTACTACCTCACCAGCCAGGCCGACAACAGACTCCAGATCCTGACCGTAGGACCCGAGCAGCCGACCTTCCGCGACATCGCCTACAGGCGCGGCCTGACCGCGGCCCAGCCCTTCACCGGCGGCGACGTCCTGCCCTCCACGGCCTGGCACCCCGAGTTCCAGGACGTCAACAACGACGGCTTGATCGACTTGTTCATCTCGAAGGGCAACGTCAGCACCCAGCCCGACTACGCGTCGAAGGATCCGAGCAACCTCTTGCTGGGCCAGCCCGACAGGATGTTCAAGGAGGCGGGTGACACGGCCGGCATCCTCAACTTCGATCGCGCCCGGGGCGCCGCCCTGGCCGACTTCAATCTCGACGGCCTGCTGGACCTGGTCGAGGTCAACTACGGCGCTCCGGCGCGGCTGTGGCTGAACGCCGGCTCGTCCGGCTCCGGCGAGCCCTCGCCCATGGGCCACTGGCTGGCGGTGCGGCCGTCCCAGGACGGCGGCAACCGGGACGCCATCGGGGCCTGGATCGAGGTCAAGGCCGGCGAGACCACGATGCGGCGCGAGCTGACGATAGGCGGCGGTCACGCCGGGGGCCAGCTCGGCTGGATCCACTTCGGGCTCGGTGACCAGACCTCGGCCGAGGTCCGGGTGCTGTGGCCCGATGGCGAGGCCGGGCCCTGGATGGCGGCCCAGGCCGACAGGTTCTTCCTGATCGGCCGCGGCTCGTCCAGCCCCGGCGAGTGGACGCCCCCGAACCCCTGAACCGGAGGTCCCTCTGATGAAGGCGCGATTGGCGAGGATCGGCCTGCCCGAATTCGGGATGCCGGAGACCCGGCCGGAGATCGGGGGCCAGGTCTACGAGGCTCGGCTGGCGCGCCTTCGCCAGCGGGCCGAGGAAGCCGGATACGACCGCCTGGTCGTCTACTCCGACCGCGAGCACAGCGCCGGGCTGGCCTGGCTGGCCGGCTTCGACCCCCGCTTCGAGGAGGCGATAGCGGTCGTCGGGCCGGAGGGCGCGCCGGCGATCCTGGCCGGCAACGAGTGCAGCGGCTCGGCCGCCCAGGCCCCGCTTCGGATGCGGCCGATCCTGTTCCAGGACCTGAGCTTGCCGGGCCAGCCGCGCGACCGATCCGCCCCGCTGGCGGAGATCCTGGCTAGCGAAGGGATCGGCCCGGGCTGCCGGGTCGGCGTGATCGGCTGGAAGACCTACGCCGGGCCCGAGGCCATCGACGCGCCGGCCTTCCTGGTGGACGAGCTACGCCGCCTGTCCGGGCCCGCCGGCAAGGTCGAGAACGCCACGAGGATCCTGATCGACGCCGCCAACGGCCTGCGCGTCATCAACGAGGTCGAGCAGCTGGCCGCCCTCGAGTACGCGGCCTGCCAGACCTCGGATGGGGTGCGCCGCCTTCTCTTCGGTCTCGAGCCGGGCATGCGGGAAGCCGAGGCCGTCAGGCTGCTGAACTGGAACGGCATGCCGCTGTCGTGCCACCTGATGCTGACCGCCGGGCCGCGGGCCGCACTGGGGCTGCTGAGCCCGGGCGACCGGCCCATCGAGCGAGGGGACAAGTTCACCGTCGCCTTCGGCGTCTGGGGAGCGCTCAACTGTCGGGCCGGCTTCGTCGTCTCCGACGCGACTGAGCTCCCGGCCGGCATCTCGGACTACGTGGAGCGCCTCGCGGGCCCGTACTTCGAGACCATCGCCGAGTGGTATGGAGCGCTGCACGTCGGCCAGACCGGCGGGACGCTGTACGAGATCGTCGAGCGGCGCCTGGGCGACCCGTTCTTCGGCATCGGCCTGAATCCCGGGCACCAGATCCAGCTCGACGAGTGGGTCAACTCCCCAATCTGGAAGGGCTCCCCGATCGAGCTGCGGTCCGGCATGGCGCTCCAGGTGGACGTGATCCCGGCCACGGGCACGGACTACTTCACGACCAACATAGAGGATGGGGTAGCCCTGGCCGACGAGCAGCTGCGGGAGGCTTTCGCCGGGAGCTGCCCTGAGGCCTGGAAGAGGATTCAGGCGCGGCGGGAGTTCATGGCCCGGGCGCTCGGCATCGAGCTCCACCCGGACGTGCTGCCGTTCTCCAACATCCCGGCCTATCTGCCGCCGTTCCTGCTCACCCCGGACCGCGTCCTGACGCTGGCCTAGAGGCCTTCGCCCCGCGGCGGCGGATCGTGGCGGCCGGGCCCCCAGACCTCCGGGCCGCAGATGAAGGGGCGGGGCGAGTGAGGCGGGATTGCCGCCGGGTCGGCAGCCGGATCGGCCTGCCAGGCGGCGACGATCGCCTCCAGCCAGGCCGTCATCGAAGCGAAGTCGCGCCACTCCGTGAACGGCCAGCCCTCCCTGCGGCACAGATCGGCCAGGTCGTGCTTGGCGAAGATGATGTCCGAGTAGGCGGCGGCGTAGCGGTCGCTCTCCCCGTCGCCGATGAAGGCCACGGTTCGGCCGGCGGCCTGATGGCCCAGCACGCGCTGCCGCTTGCAGGTGCCGCAGACGAAGCAGTCGGGGTGGCCGTTGGGGAACTCCATCCAGGCCCGGGTGCCGTCGAAGAAGGTCCGGGCGGTGACGACCGGGACGTCGGGCACCCCCAGATCATGCAGGGCCGGCTCGATGAAGAAGCCGAAGCCGTCGCTGACGATCTCCACCGGGACCTCAAGCTCCTGCGCCAGGCGGACGAAGCCGGCGAAGCCGGGGTCGTGAGCCTGAGCCTCGGCGATGGCCACCGACGGCCCGGGGTCGCCGGGCAGCTGCTTGACCTGGCTCTCGAAAAGCGTCCGGGAGCCCACCGCCCCGCTCGTGTAGGCGGCGTCGTCCTCCGCGTAGCGATCGCCCAGCAGCTGGTACAGGATCTTGTCCGAGACGTCGGCCAGCGAGATCGTTCCGTCGTAGTCCACCAGAACGGCCAGCGGCGGCCGGCCCGGCAGGAGGGCGGGGATCGGCGCCGGGGTGGGGTAGCCGGAGCCTTCGGGCTCGGGCTGGCCGGGGCTTCTCGACTCGGGCTGGCCGGATGGCGGAGCGTCGCGCCTATCGGATAGCATGCCGGAGAGGATACCGGCAGGACCGCCGCAGGGGATTTCGCGTGCCCAAGCCAATCATCTCCGTCGAGCATCTGCGCAAGACATACGGCCATGTCGTGGCCGTGGACGACCTGTCCTTCCAGGTCCAGGAAGGTGAGATCTTCGGCCTGCTGGGACCTAACGGCGCCGGCAAGACGACTTCGGTCGAGTGCATCCAGGCGCTCCGCCACCCGGACGGCGGCGAGGTCCGCGTTCTGGGCCTGGACCCTCGGACGCAGTCGGGCGAGCTGCGCCGCTTGATCGGCTCGCAGCTCCAGCAATCCGCCCTGCCCGATCGAATGCGCGTCTGGGAGGCGTTGGACCTGTTTGCCGCCTTCGCGCCCCGGAAGGTGGACTGGCGGGCCCTGATGAGCGCCTGGGGGCTCGACACACTGGCCGGCCGGGCCTTCGGCAACCTGTCGGGCGGGCAGCGCCAGCGGCTGCTCATTGCCCTGGCCCTGGTCAACCAGCCCAAGGTGGTCTTCCTGGACGAGATGACGACCGGGCTGGACCCGGCGGCGCGACGGGCGACGTGGGATCTCATCCGCGAGGTCCGCGATCGCGGCTGCACGATCGTCCTGGTCACCCACTTCATGGAGGAAGCCGAGCGGCTGTGCGACCGGCTGGCCATTGTGGACAGGGGGCGCATCGTCGCCACCGACACACCGCAGGGGCTCATCTCCGCCGAACCGGCCGGGGTACGCGTCCTGTTCAGCGCCACCGTCAAGGACCTGGACTTCCTCAAGAAGGTGGACCAGGTGGGCCAGGTCCGGCGCGAAGGCGACCGGGTGGAGGTCGAGGGAAGCGGCCCCGTCCTGGCCCTGGTCGCGACGGAGCTGGTGAAGCACGGCATCGTCCCGAACGATCTTCGGGTGGAACGCCCGACGCTGGAGGACGTCTTCCTTCGCCTGACCGGCCACTCGATGCGGGACTGAACGATGCGCCAGCTTGCCAAGCTCACCTGGGTCGAGATCAAGCTCTTCGCCCGCGACCCGCTGACGATGGTCTTCTCGCTCGCCTTCCCCGTCTTCGTGCTGATCATCATGGCCGGGGTGTTCGGCAACACGCCCGATCCGGAGGGCAAGGTCTGGGCCGGCGTGGGGCCGATGGACTACCTGGTGCCGGGCTTCTGCGGCCTCTCGATCGCGGCCATCGGGTTCATCGCCCTGCCGATCCATCTGGCCCTCTACCGCGAGCGTGGGGTCCTGCGGCGGCTGCGGTCATCCTCGGTCTCGCAGCTGGCGCTTCTTCTCTCGCAGCTGTGCGTCAGCGCCCTGCTGGCCGTCATCGGTGCGGCGGCCATCGTCATCCTGGGCATGGCCTTCAACGGCGCCCACGCCCCGGTGTCGCCGGCCGGCTTCGCGGCCGCATTCGTCATGACCGTCGTTTGTTTCGTGGCCCTGGGCGTGCTGCTTGGGGCGGTCCTGCCCAATGTACAGGCGGCACAGGCGGCGGGGCTGGCCCTGTTCTTCGTCTCCGAGATGACCTCGGGCGTGGGTCCCCCGCGCGAGGTGCTGCCGGAGGCGATGCAGCAGTTCGCCAGGGGGCTGCCCCTGACTCACGCAGCCGTGGCTCTCCAGGACCCCTGGATCGGGCGGGGAGTTAACTTCACGGAGCTGGCGATAGTGGCCGGCATCACCGTGGCAGCGGCGGTCCTGGCCTTCCGCTTCTTCCGCTGGGAGTAGTCGCGGGCTGATCCGGGATTGCTAGGGCGCGGGCTCGGCGCGGGCCTGCCGGGATCCCAGTCGCGAGATCAGGATGCCGGCGACGATGACGACGCCGCCGGCCACCTGCCCGAAGACGATCGACTCGCTCAGGAAGATGGCCGCCGCGACTACGGCGAATGCCGGGATCAGGAACTGGAAGAAGACCGCGCGAGTCGGGCCCAGAACCTTGACCGCCTCGAACATGACGACGTTCGCCGCAGCCGCGGCCAGCAGCGTGCAATAGAGGAAGAGGGCCACGGTCTGGCCGTCAATGCGGGAGGCGTCGAACGAGGCAGCCTGCCACAACGCCAGAGGCAGCATCCCCAGGCAGCCGAAGCCGATGGCCCAGGTGGCGGTCCGCAGCGGTGAATGGCGCCGCAGAACCGGCGATCCGAAGGCCACGTAGATGGCCCAGCAGATTGTGGCCCCGAAAGTCATCAGATCGCCGGCCGAGGCGCCGCTGAAGCCGATACCATGCGTGGCCAGCACGACCGCCGCAGCCCCGCAGAAGGCGATCACGGCTCCGATCACCTTGGCCCGCGAGAGAGTGTCCGAGCCGATGGCGGCCGCGATCAGCATCGTCGAGACGGGAGTAGCGGCCGTGATCAGCGACGAGTTCGAGGCCGTGGTCATGCTCAGCGCGCTGGCCCACAGGTCCTGGTACAAGCCGAAGCCGATCAGGCCCAGCAACAGCAACGGCAGCACGTCCCTGCGTGGCAGGCCGACGCTCCCCTCCCGCCAGCGAAGAACGGCCAGCATGACTAGGAAGGCCGCGCTGAAGCGGGTGAAGGCGAAGACGATGGGCGGCAGGTCCGCCAGCACGAGCTTCACCGCAACGAAGTTGACGCCCCAGGTCAGCATGACCAGCAGGACCGCGATCTCGGCAGCAACGAAGGCCCGGGGCGAGGGGGAGATCAGCCGCACGGCTGCCCCTGCGCCCGCTGCCGGCCCGTCGCGAGCGACACGCTCACAGCGGCCCCACGCAATCGCCCGGGCCGTTGGCCCGGGCGATTGTCAGCGACCTGCGCCGACGAACCTCAGATGTCGTCCTGGTCAAGCTCGAGCGACTCCTCGTCTCCCTCTTCGGTCAGCTTGAGCCAGATGAAGAGCCCGGCCAGGACAACGAGTGGGATGACAACCAGGGCGGCCAGCACGACCAGCACCAGCGCCATCAGCATCTTCACGATCTTCACGCCGCTACCTTAACCTTTGCCTTCCCTGTCTTGGCGGCGCTCAAGCCCCCGCCTTGGGCTTCTGCTTCTCGTCTCGAAGGGCCGGAGCCGCGGCGATCATCTGCTCGACGTCCTCGCGTGTGAACTCGGCGATGACGTGCCGGCTGCCCTGCTGGGTCCAGGTCAGGAGTCGGATGACGAACGATCCGTCCTGCTCGAAGAAGAAGACGTCGCGCGGCTTCTGCTCGTCCACGTACCGGCCGACGACGCGGAACGCCTGCTCATAGTAGCCCGTGTCTCCCCAGGTGACCGCCCGGTCCTCATTGTCCCGTCTGGCGTGCCCTTCCTCCATGAAGCGAGCGACGTCGTCGTCCAGGAAGGTGAAGGTCTCCTTGACCTGCTGGCCGACATGCTCCGACCAGGCGCCGGCCGTCGAGCGCTCGATGGTGAGCCCCTGGACGACGAAGCCGTCCGGGGTCTCCAGCAACAAGATCTCCCTCATGCCGCGCTGATCGAGGAAGGCGCCTATCGAGCGCAGCACCTCTTCGAAGTTCTGGCGCGGGCTCCCTTCGTAGATCCGCATCTCGCCTTTCCTCATGACGTGGGCCGGCTGGCCAGGCCCACCTAGACCGCACCGGTCCTCCGCCGGTCCGCCTCGCAGCGAGTGTAGCAGCCCATTCCCGGAGAGCAACGTTGCCCATGACTCACGGGCCGTCCGGCAGGCGATCGAAGGGCAGCCCGGCCGTCGGGGCAGGCTGCCCTTCGGACTTAGAATGAGCCTGCCCGGGTTCGTCGAATCCGGCCCATGCAGCCCACATCAGCGAGTAGCCATATCCGGCGCACGGGGCGACGAGGCGCGGCGCCGAAGGCATGAGAGGTCTAATGGCAACCCAGAAGCCGCAGCTGGACCAACCGGCGATCGACACCATCCGAACGCTGTCCATGGACGCCGTCCAGAAGGCCAACTCCGGCCACCCCGGCGCCCCCATGGGCATGGCTCCCATGGCCTACACGCTCTGGACCCGATTCCTGCGCCATGCGCCGAGCGATCCGACCTGGCCCGGCCGAGACAGGTTCGTGCTGTCCGCCGGTCACGCCAGCATGCTGCTCTACTCGCTGCTCTACCTGACCGGGTACGAGCTCACGATGGAGGACCTGCAGTCCTTCCGCCAGTTCGGCTCGCGGACCCCCGGTCACCCCGAGCGGGGCCACACCGCGGGAGTCGAGGCAACCACCGGGCCGCTGGGACAGGGCTTCGCCAGCGCCGTCGGGATGGCCGTCGCCCAGGCCGCGATGGCCGCCCGCTTCGACCGGCCGGGCTTCGAGCTGTTCGACCACTACGTCTATGCCATCTGCTCCGATGGCGACCTGCAGGAAGGCATCGCCTCCGAAGCGGCCTCCCTGGCCGGCCATCTGCGCCTCGGCAAGCTCGTCTTCCTCTACGACGACAACCACATCCAACTCGACGGGCCGACTTCGATGGCCTTCTCCGAGGACGTCCTGGCCCGTTTCGACGCCTACGGCTGGCACACCCAGCGCGTGGCCGACGGCAATGACGTGCAGGCCATCGAGGCGGCCATCCAGGCGGCCAGGGCCGATGAGCGGCCCAGCCTGATCGCCGTCCGGACCCACATCGGCTACGGAGCCCCTACCAAGCACGACTCGCAGAAGGCCCACGGCTCGCCGCTGGGCGAGGACGAGGTGCGCGGCGCCAAGCAGGCCTACGGCTGGGATCCGGACAAGCATTTCTACGTCCCGGACGAGGTGCTGGCCCTC
>Ga0307437_1000737_pt1 | contig 24034 bp, 19 predicted proteins | sample SalMarWE160390MG_FD_202146 | JGI IMG/M metagenome (GOLD analysis project Ga0307437, IMG submission 202146) | Salt marsh sediment microbial communities from the Plum Island Ecosystem LTER, Massachusetts, United States - WE1603-90 | ecosystem: Environmental > Aquatic > Marine > Intertidal zone >...
TTTCACTAACCTGAACCCTTTCAAACTTGTTATTCTTCTCGAAAAGAGCAGGGTTACGGCAAAAGCTAGGGCGGGAGACGTAGCTGCCTTCGACGTTATAGTCCCTGCCGGGAACACTGGATTGGCTCCAGGCCCGATTATTAGCCAATTTACTGCCGTGGGTTTGCGTACCAGAATAGAATCTGGAAGCGTCTGGGTGTCTAAGGCCACTTTGGTGGTTAAGAAAGGAGACGCTATCTCAACCCAGCTTGCAAGCTTGCTGTCAAAGCTTGGAATAAAACCTGTGGAGGTTGGTCTCAGCTTAAAGGTTGTCTATGATGATGGGTTGATTCTAACCGAAGAAGAACTGAAGGTGGACCTTGATGAGGTTCGGCGAAGCGTCGAAGAGGCTCACCAGTATGCTTTCATTTTGTCTTTAGAGGCGGCTATTCCTCTTCCAGAAAACATCAGTTATCTTCTTAGGCGGGGTCATCAGGAAGCCTACAGTTTAGCGTTAAACGCGGGCATACCCACCAAGGACACTATAGCCGACCTTATCAGAAAGGCTAACATGGAAATGCTAAGCCTAAGCGAAAAATTGGATGAAGTAGAGAAAAAGGGTGCGTCATCGAGTTAGGTTCAGAAAAGTTGAAAAGTAAGTATGATGGAAAAGATGGAGGGAAAGAATATGGAATACGTATATGCTGCGATGCTCCTGCACAAGGCTGGAAAGGAAATAGACGAAAAGAACGTATCGGAAGTGCTTACGGCAGCCGGCGTAAAAGCCGACTCTGTTCGAGTTAAAGCCTTAGTGGCAGCTCTTGCCGAGGTTGACATTGATGAAGCCATCAAAACTGCGCCTGCAATGATGGCAGCAGCGCCAGCGCCTGCAGCTACAGCACCAGCCAAGGAAGAAAAGCCAGCAGAAGAAGAGGAAGAAGACGAGAGCAAAAAAGAAGAAGCGGCAATGGAAGGTTTAGGTTCCCTGTTCGGATAAACGGCGCTAGTTCCGTTTTTCTGAACATGTGGGAGGCTTTCCCTCTTTTGGGTTCTTTTTGAGTTTTCTTTGTTTTCTTAGCTTTTGCAAGTTTAGTGTTTGTTGGGTTTTTTTGGTGGTTTGAGGGAAGAAATTTAAATCTCCTTTAAGCTCTTTTGATTCTGTCTGCTTTCATGTGTGTTGGAGGAGTAAGGTTGAAGCGGTTTCCAGAAAGTGAGTATCATGTTCCATTATTTGACGAGATTGGATATGTTCGTAAGCATTGTCCAGTGTGTGATGAATATTTTTGGACTCAGAATCCGGACCAGAAAACGTGTGAAGAGTCAACTCCTGAGGGTTGCGGATCCTTAACTTTTATTAACAATCCTCTCACTGGCAAAGAGTTCAGTTTTAGGGAGATGCGTGAAGCTTTTCTCTCGTTTTTCGAGAAGCGGGGACATACAAGAATTAAGCCGTATCCTGTTGCTGCTCGCTGGAGGGACGACCTTTACTTCACTCACGCTAGCATCATCGATTTTCAGCCATACGTTACTAATGGCATAATTCCGCCTCCAGCTAATCCGCTCGTTATTAGTCAGCCGTGCATAAGATTTATTGACGTGGATAATGTTGGACCCACTTTTGGTCGGCACCTGACAATCTTTGAGATGGGTGGACATCATGCTTTCAATTATCCGGATAAGGAGGTTTACTGGAAGGATCAAACCATCCGTTACCATCACGAGTTTTTGACGAAAACGTTGGGGATAAAGTCTGAAAACGTGACTTACAAGGAGGATGTTTGGTCGGGTGGAGGAAATGCTGGACCAGACCTTGAAACCATCATTGGGGGGCTGGAAGTTGACACGCTGGTTTTTATGAAGTATAAGGTGGTGGATGGCGAGTTCGTTGAGTTGCCCATCAGAACCATCGACACGGGCTATGGTATTGAACGGTACACTTGGCTCTCACAGGGTTCTCTCAGCTGCTTCCACGCAATTTATGGTCCGCTCTTGGATGAAGTTTTGAAGATGGCGGGCGTAACAGACCTTGATGACAGTTTCTTGGCTAAGGTTTCAACGCTTTCTGGCAAGCTGACTTTAAAGAAGATGGTTGATCGAAGGAAAGCTCGAGTAGGCATCGCTGAGCAGCTTGGAATGACTATTGAGGAGTTTGATAAGACTTTGCTTCCTTTGGAGAGCGCGTTTGCGGTTGTGGATCATACCAGATGCTTGGCTTTTATGCTTTCGGAGGGAATCGTGCCTTCTAATCAGGGCGAGGGATACTTGACTCGTCTTATGATTCGGCGAACCTATCGTCAGCTGCGGGTTCTCGGCATTGAGGACAAGCTTTTGGATATTCTTGATCGCCAGATTGCTTCTTGGTCACAGGATTTTCCGCACCTGAAAGAGATGCGTGACACTATACTTGAGATTCTTGATGTGGAGAAGGACAAGTACAAGAGCACTCTGAAGCGTGGACGACTAATGGTTGAACGGTTGTCTAACGATTTAAAATCCAAAGGTCTAACGGAAATCCCCTCTGACACTTTGGTGGAGCTTTACGATTCTCATGGTTTGCCTCCGGAAGTTGTTAAAGAAACAGCTGAAACCTTGGGATTAACTGTAGATTTGCCAGAGAACTTCTATGGCGAAGTTGCCGAAAAACATGTGCAGGCGCCTCCCACGGAGACGGTTGAGAAGATTAAGGGGTTGGAGGCTCAGGTTTCGGATTTGCCTAAAACTGGTATGCTGTATTACGAGGACGCTTACATCAAGGAGTTTGAGGCAAAGGTTCTCTGTGTCTTGGATAAGAAGTTTGTTGTTTTGGATAGGACAGCTTTCTATCCTGAGGGCGGCGGTCAACCCGCAGATGGTGGTTTCTTCAGTTTTGGCTCCAAAAAAGTGGAAGTTACTGATGTTCAGAAGCTTGGAAACGTTATCGTTCATGTTGTTAAGGGTTCAGCGCCTAAAGAAGGCGCCACAGTTAAGGGCGTGATTGATTGGGGCAAACGGTACAGCCTGATGAAGCATCACACTGGAACGCACATTCTTGTTGGCGCGGCGAGGCGGGTTTTGGGCGAGCACGTTTGGCAGGCTGGAGCCCAAAAGGACGTGGACAAAACCAGAATCGACATTTCCCACTACAAACGGTTAACCTTGGAAGAGGTTCACGAGATTGAACGGTTAACTAACGAGGCGATAGCAAGCAACATTCCAATTGAAACTGCGTGGCTTCCACGGGAAGATGCGGAAAAGCTGTATGGCTTCCGGCTATACCAAGGCGGTGTGGTGCCCGGAAGAGAAATCCGTGTTGTAAAGTCTGGAGACTGGGACGTTGAAGCCTGCGGAGGAACCCACCTCAAAAACACCGGCGAACTGGGCTTCATCAAGATACTTCACACAGAAAGAATCCAAGACGGCGTCGAACGCATAATCTTCAGCGCAGGACTCCCAGCCCTAAAAGCCATACAAAAAAACGACACAACACTTTCAGAACTCTCCGAAATCCTGAATGCACCACAGGACAAACTTGTGAAAGCCGCAAAACGTTTCGTGGACGAATGGAAAGAAGCACGACAAGACAAGAAACGGCTCATCAAAGAACTTGCAGAAAAGGAGGCGACAAAAACAGGAACAGCCACGGCTGCAGAGACCGTCTCATTCAATGGCATAAACTACATGACCAGAAACTTTGAACACATCGACCTTGACCGCATGATCAAAGTAGCCAGCGAACTAACCAAAAAAGACCCAAAACTCGTCACAGTGTTTTATGGAACCAACCAAAAAACCGCAAGAATCGTGGTAATGGCAGGAAAACAAGCAATCAAACAAGGAATAAACGCGAGCCAGATCGCCAAAGAAGCCTCAGCAGTCCTCGGAGGCGGAGGCAGCGGAAGACCAGACTTCGCACAAGGCGGAGGAACACAAACCAACAAACTAACCCAAGCACTCAAAAAAGCACAACAAACAACAAAAAAACAAACAAAGAAGACAGCCTAACATCTGTTTTCCCCAATCATATTACTAAATTGATAACAAAGCATTAGTTAGTCTTCTTTTTGTTTATTTTTAGAAAGCCTATTATTCTCATCAAGAACCGCTTCAATGACCTCCTCAGTTACATATTCCAAACCCAAGGACCAACCAATGTCTTTTAGAAGTTCTTTTACAATTTCTGGTCGTCTATCTTTAATTTCATTGACATAATACAATTTTTGCCAGTTTAATTTATCATCAATGGAGATATTTCTGTTTCTTCTCCAGCTGTTCTTAAAAACTATGTCTACTCCTAACATTTTCTCCAACGAAAACTTGAATTCTACTAAGCCCCAATAACCTATTTTTTCATAGAAATTACCAGCTGCTTCAAAAAATAAGTCAATAAGCATTATCATCCAATAGAGGTAAATATGTCCTATTTCATCGTTCCCGCTTAACGCTGTATTAGAGACTGGTTCTAAATTCTTTTTATGATAAATTAAACCAAAGTGGTTGATTTCGGTGTACTCAATGATTTGACTTATCTCACCATAACGAAATTCTGCTATGCCCCCTTGAATCGGTCTTGGTTGACGAAAATATGGGAAATCCGCATCATACCCTCTCGCCGTAATATCTTTGCTTATTTGTTTAATCTCTTGAGGCGTTTTGTAGGGTTCTGTTGGATATAACGGAACAATGGATACAGTAGCTTCACACAATTGAATTCCTTTTAGTTTCTTAAGCTTAAGATTGTTGGTATATCTTTCAAACGCAGAAGCGTATAATAGTTCTTTTAATTCCTCTGCCTTCTTCCTTTTTTCTCTTAACCATTCAATTCTGTCTGCTGTTGCTAATGTTTCTGGGTGAGTGATGTCATCCGTTCTAACGTAAACTTGGGTTCTGTGAAGGATGTAATGAGGGGTCATACTGCTTTGTGGCACACGTATAATGACAAATGTTTTGTTGTTAACTGGGGGGCAAACTTGTATTTCTGGAAATGCTGGCGGGTAAATATTGGCTAAAATGATGGAGTTCACTCTTTCTCTATAGCCCTCTCGATATTCCAACCCTATAACTGGAAGTTTAGGCTTACTATCCTCATCTTCTACTCCTATAATAATTAAGCCACCCATTGTATTAGCAAAAGCAGAAATTATTTTTTCTAGGTCTCGTGGAAAATCTTTTTTATAATCTAAATTAATGCTCTCTGGATTCTGTTCTTTACAAAAACTTACAACATCTTCAAAAGTAATGCTGGCAATTTCCTTAGTAAATAGCATGTTCTTTGCGTTTGAATTGATTATGTATTTATGATTTTCCTGTCGAATTCAACAAATTTTTTTTACTTACGTTAAATTTGATGTTGCGTGCAAGGATGACGACAAAATCATTCAAAAAACTGCATATTTGTGGTCTAATAACAGCGTATTGTTGAAAAGCAGCTTTTTCTGGTTTTTCTGTCTAAACCCTGATTGAGAATGAAAGGATTAAAACCTGCATAATGTTTTTCCGTTCTTACTGTTAACTAGTTCTTAAATGTCGGACATTCTAGAATATAACCTTGAAGAAATAGCAGAGTGGCTTGAAAATGGCACCACAGAAAGATCCAATCAAAGTGTTCCATAGAATACTTGAGGAACATGACGCGGTTTTTCGCGGATTAAACAGCGGATCAAAAAAAGTTAGAAAATAACCGTTCTTCTCTTCGCTTTGTAATACCATTTGATTGCACTCAAAAACTGCATATCTGAAGACAAATCCGCGGAAAAATCCAATATTTGTAATTGCGACCGTTAAGGGCAAAGCTAATGTGTGAATAAAAAGGGAATTAACACAAATTCATAATTAACTCGTGTTATTTTCCCGTCTTTTGGTCATGCTTCTTCTTTTTTTGCTTGTTCTTTTTTGCTAATGAAGGCATACATATGTCACCCGTTAGACAATGCTTCCAATCAATGACAGTACTGAAGATGCCTATATACTTTGATAAGCAAAACGAAAAAAGGGGTCGCTCAAATCAGCAATCATATTAGGAGACTAATAACAGTTCATTGTTGAAAACTAGCTTTTTTCTGTTTTTTCTTCCATTGGTTGCTTAATGAACTGCTAGTTTGACTGAAAAAACTTTTAACTCTCCTGACACTCCAATGGCTTAATGAAATCTTTAAGGCAACTCGAGGATAAATGGAGAAAGGCATGGGAAACAGCCAAAATATTCGAGGCTGACCCAGACCCATCCAGAAAAAAATTTTTCATCACTTTTCCTTTCTCTTACATGAATGGTCCCCTGCATGTTGGGCATGGTTTCACTGCCACTCGTGTTGATGCGTATGCACGTTTCAAGAGGATGCAGGGCTATAATGTCCTGTTTCCTTGGGCTTGGCATTGGACTGGCGAAACCATAGCCGGTGCATGCGAACGCGTAAAAAACGGGGACGAAACCCTGATCCGCGCCTTCAGGGAAATGGATGGGGTTTCAGAGGAGAACCTCAAAAAGTTTGTTGACCCAGTTTACATGGCATCCTACTACACGGAAGACAGCAGAGAAGCCGTGAAGCGAATCGGCTACTCAGTGGACTGGAGAAGAGAATTCCACACAACCAGCCTCTATCCAACTTTTAGTAAATTCGTAGAATGGCAAACCGAACGATTGCGGGAAAAGGGCTACATTATAAAGGGAACTTATCCGGTGGTTTGGTGTCCCCATGACCAAAGCCCAACAGGAGACCACGACAGACAAACAGGAGAAGGCGTCGTAGCCGAAGAATACACCCTCCTCAAATACACCATGGAAGACGGCACAATCCTTCCATCCGCCACATTCAGACCAGAAACAATCTACGGCATAACAAACATCTGGATAAACCCAGACGCAGACTACGTCAAAGCACACGTCAACGGCGAAAACTGGATAATCAGCCAAACAGCCGCAAACAAACTAGCAGAACAACTAAAAAAAGTAGAAATCCATGACACCTTCAAGGGCAAAGAAATCATCGGAAAACAGTTCACAAGCCCCCTCAGCACCAGAAAAATGCTGATCCTGCCCGGCTGGTTCGTGAGCCCAGACAACGCAACCGGAGTAGTCTACAGCGTCCCAGCCCACGCACCCTTCGACTGGCTAGCACTAAGAGACCTACAGAAAAACCCAGAACTGCTCAAAGAATTCAACATCGACCCAGAAGCGGTCAAGAAAATAAAAGCAATCTCACTCATCAAAGTAGAAGGCTTCGGAGAATACCCCGCCATCGAACTTGTTGACCAGATGGGAGTGAAGGACCAGCATGACCCTAAAGCTGAAGAAGCAACAAAGGCGCTTTACAAAAAAGAGTTCCACGGCGGAACCCTAAAGGAAATCTGCGGAATATACTCCGGAAAAAAGGTCAACGAAGTAAAGGAACTGCTTATCCGAGACTTCAAGGAACAGGGCATAGCAGACTCGATGTATGATCTGCCTGAACCCGTAGTCTGCCGATGCATGACACCCTGCCTAGTCAAGCTTCTTGAAGAGCAGTGGTTCATAAAATACTCGGACGAAACTTGGAAACAGAAAACCAAGGAAGCATTAAATCAAGCTTCTATCTATCCTGAAACCGCTAGGCAATGGTTCCTCAACATCATCGACTGGCTCAAAGAGTGGCCATGCGCAAGAAAAAGCGGCTTAGGAACGCCCCTCCCATGGAGCCCCGGCTGGATCGTTGAAACCCTAACTGACTCAACCGTTTACATGGCATTCTACACAATAAACAAACACCTAAAACAATATAACATAAAAGCCGAGCAGCTGACCCCAGAGGTTTTCGATTACATCTTCTACGGAAAAGGAGACCCAAAAAAAATCTCTGAACAGTCACAGATTGACAGCAAAATCTTGGATGAGATGCGAAGCGAGTTCCTGTACTGGTACCCGCTGGACATGAGAATCTCAGCCAAAGAGCTGCTTCCCAACCACTTGACTTTCTTCCTTTTCCAGCATGCAGCACTGTTTCCAGACCATCTACCCCAAGGCATCGGCGTAAACGGCATGCTAAGCATTGAGGGAAAGAAAATGTCAAAATCTAAGGGCAACTTCGTAACCCTCAAAGACGCCCTCAACCAGTTCGGAGCAGACGCCACCCGCTGCGCCCTACTCCTAGGCGGAGAAGGAATGAACGACCCAGATTGGAGAAGAGAAACTGTCGGGGATGTCAAAAGCAAGCTCCGCGGCTTCCAGAGTCTAACAGACAGCATAATCGAAAACGCAAAAGAAACCAAGAAGGGACATCTGGAAGAGTGGCTGATCAGCATGCTACAGCACAGAATCAAAACCGTCACAGAAAACATGGAGTCGCTGAAGACCAGAACAGCCATAGAAAACGCCCTATTCGAAGTCTGGAACGACTTCCGATGGTACATCAGAAGAAAAGAAAAATTCGATTCAAAAATCCTGAAGGCTGCTCTGGAAACATGGACCCGGCTGCTGGCTCCCTTTGCACCCTACATGTGCGAAGAGATCTGGAACAAAATGGGGCACGAAGACTTTGTTTCCTTAGCTGAATGGCCTGTTTACGACGAGACGAAAGTTAATGTTCAAGCGGAAGAGACCGAAAACCTGATCAAAAACGTGCTGGAAGACACCTCGAACATACTTAGAGCAACAAAGATGGTGCCAAAAGAAATCTACTACTATTCTGCTGCATCTTGGAAGTGGAAAGTCTACTTGACAGCGCTTAAGAAATCAATCTCCGCCAACGTTGTTCTAAGCGATCTGATGAAAGAATTGATGAAAGATTCAGACCTGAAAAATATGGCTGGAAAGGTTGCCAAATTCGCCCGCGGCATCACAGAAGAAATTAATCGAATGCCCGAAGACAGAAAGCTGAGGCAACTGCAGATTGGATCCGTGGATGAAGCCACTTTGCTAGGACAAGCCGAAGCCTTCTTTGGAAGAGAGTTCAACGCGAAAATCCGCACTTATCGGGAGGACGATCAGCAACTTCATGACCCGCAGAAGAAAGCTGGGTTAGCCAGACCCTACCGTCCCGCGATCTACATCGGATAACCGAAAAAGGTCACAGCATTAGTTGAATGAAAGATTATATCTGGGCAGTTCTTAGACTATGAGGGTTCAAGGGCCCGTGGCCTAGTCAGGATAAGGCGTCGGCCTTCTAATCTCCAGAGAAGAAGAAAGCCGAAGATCCGGGGTTCAAATCCCCGCGGGCCCGCCACTTTTTAGGTGCAGATACTGTTATTAATGGCGGTTCACATAGGTTTATTCATGTCTAAGAAGGCTTTAGGTGCTCGCCCGCTCAAGTATGCGGCTTTTGAGAAAGACCCTACGTTTGTTCGTTGGCGCACTAACCTCGCTAGGGGCAGCCCCATCACCGCCGAAGTGGCTGTTAGAAGGTTGGGTAGGGTTTGGGAGTTGCTTGACACAACTCCTCAAGAAATGCTTGAAACGGCTGAGAAGGATCTTAAGGGTTTTCAGGATTCTTTAGAGGATTTGGTAACGAGGCTTGAATCTGAACGCAAGTCTCCTGGCTACATAGTTGGATTGCTTAAGGCTGTGAAGTCTTGGCTTAGATACAACGACGTGAAGTTGACACGGAGGATCAAGGTCACAAATCCCAACGCCACCCCAACCATAGAAGATGAGCAGATTCCATCCAACGAGGAGCTGAGCAGAATCTTCCGTGCATCTAACCCAAGGGTAAGAACGGCTGAGGTTCTCATAGCCTTCGCGGATTTGAGGCCCCATACTCTTGGAAATCACGATGGTAGCGATGGCCTCATGCTCAAGGACCTGCCGGAACTGAAGATTGAGAATGGCGAAATAATCTTTGACAGGGTTCCAACCATGATTGTGGCGAGGCCAACCATCAGCAAGGCCAGACACAAATATTTCACTTTCCTGATAAAGGAGGGCTGCACCTACCTGAAAGAATATCTGGAGGAAAGGTTGAGGGCCGGAGAACAATTGGAACCAGAAAGTCCCCTCATAAGCCACGAAAGGCCTAGGGCTTCAACACGAAAGTTTATGATGACGCGTAAAATTACTCGTTTGATCAGGATGGCCATGAGAAGGGCAGGCGTCTATAAGAGGCCCTACGTCCTCAGAGCCTACGCCGAAACCCAACTCATCATAGCTGAATCAAAGGGGAAGATAAGCCACCCATACCTCCAGTTCATAGCAGGCCACAAGGGCGACATCGAAAGCCGATACAGTACCAACAAAGGCATACTTCCCGAAGAGATGATTGAGGGCATGCGAAATTCTATTCAAGCCTGCGAACCCTTCCTGGGCACCACGGCCCAGGAGATGGATCAAAGCATGGTAGTTAAGGAAGCGAAGGTAGAGGCTTTGAAAAGCATAGCTAAAAGCCTCTTAGGTATAGATCTTTTGGAAGTCAAGGTTGCAAAAGAGAAGGAGCTGGAGAGGGAGCTAAGCCGCGACGAGGAGATCGAGCTCTTCGAGAACGAAATCCAGAAGATGCGAGAAATAGAGAAAGACCCACAGACAATAGTGAAAGAAGAGAAGTTAGAGGCTTACCTTGCAGATGGATGGCAATTCGTAAGCGTGCTGCCTTCGCAAAGGATACTGATAAGAAGGACAGATTGATGCGAGTGCAGATGTTGTTTTCCATTTCAAATATTCCCCTTCCCCGGCGCGCACATTTCGAACATTATTACTTGGGTAATAACTTTGGGTTCAGCAGGAGTCATAGTTATTAAATTTATAAGCGCATTTAAGATAACGCTGAAGCGTGACTGATTGGTATGCCAAAGAAAGAGAAGGAAAAAGGGTTCTTTGAGCAGATCAGTGAATCGATTGCTCCTATTGTAATAATAATCATAATTGTCATCCTTCTTTATGTCCTTCAGGCTGTAGTTAATGTCATGAACTTTTTGAGCCAGAATCCTTGGGTTTGGTGGGTGGTTCTTGGAGTAATTTGTGTCGCTTGCTTCTTCTATGTTTGGGCCAAGCTTGGCTTTGTATTACCTAGTAGAGGCAGATTTAGAATGGACGCTGAATTCTTAAAAGGCTTGCCACCGGAGGTTCGAGAACGATTAAATGAAGCTCAAGGAACCTATCGGCATGGCCATTATCGCTCTTGTAGCGTTATGATGAGAGGAGCCATTGAAACAGCCATTTCAATTCGTTTCAAAAGAGCTGGAAAAACGAAAGCGTTATGGGGTAAGAATTTGCCTCAAAGGATAGAATTAGCAAAGAAAGAAGGATTCATTACTCCAAGCATTGCGAACAGACTGAACCCACTTGTAAAGTGGATTGGAGATATAGGAGCACACGATTACAAGGTAAAAATAAAAAAAGAAGACGTCGAAATTGGTTTCCAAACCCTACGAATTGCGTTAGAACACTTGTACCATTGAGTTTTTGACATCGTGCGCATTAATGGATAATTATTATACGCCGACGCAGAGGCTATAAAGAGGGGAACTAGAAATAACTACTTAACTAATAACAGTAACTCAATTTAATTCTGTAAACTTATCAGTTAGGTGAACCAATTGACAAAAGTGAAATGTGATAATCCAAGTTGCAGATAATCAGAAGGGGACTACTGTACGAAGTTTGAGATAAGTCTCATTCCGAAACTTGGTGAGATTAAAGTCCTGATATGCAAAAGCATAGAACCACAGAACTGATCATATTAATACTCTGCGCGCGTTAAGGGTCTAACTCCTCTTTGGTTGGCGGGCGTAGAATTTCTTTGAATCCATGTTTAAGCAACCAATCTTTGTATGTTATACCGGCAACCTCAAGCTTCTCAAGTGAGTAGGCAACCTTTCCTTCTCTGACCAAATCATCAACCCATCCGCCCATGCGGTATGCTTTTTTAGCTTTCACTATGATGCGATGACCAACGATGTTTTCTTTGCTTGCGTTAGGATCAAAAAAGTAGACAGTGGGCTTATATGCCGTTTTGAACGGTTCCGGCAACGACTGATAATATAATTCTTTGTCTATTTCAAATTCCTCGGTAGCCTCATTGAACTGAGCGATCACAACTCGTCTATTGTATGAGTAGTTAAGAATGCATGATCTATCTTTAACAAACCTTCTAATCTCTTCTGGGATTGTTTTTGGCGACACTAACAACGCATATTTTGCGTCAAAAATTTCGGCTTGTTCTTTTGCCTGAAAAACATCCTTAATCGCAATGCGTTTTGCCTTCACCTCAACCGTGACGAGGTCGGTAGCATATTGCATTCTGACAAATCCGGTTATGTCGGGAAAGAAGCCTTCAACTCTTGTAATATAAAGGGTGTCCTTTGAAAACTGCCTTTTCAAGTTGTTACTAAACCGCTTGTCTGCCGTTATTTCCAAATGACAATCACCGAGATGATTAAAAAGCTCTATCAAAGTGCTTCTTATAGGCTTATACAAAGGCTCTTCTTTTTTGGGCATAGTTTTCACTTTATGTCCTATTCAATAAATGTGTTTTGTGTCACTTCAGATACATGTACGATACTGGAAAGTCTTAACTAACCAATCACAGAAAAAGGATAATTTCGAAGAATAATGGCTCTCGATTTGTTTGTCTTGATAAGCCAATTTTTCAATCCGCTATTCCTTGTTTTGGCGACTACTTTTGGCTATTTAACGTGTATTTTTCTACGGAACAAAGCATTGGAAAAACACTGAATGGGGTGATCGACTCTTCACCTTGGATATACGCAGAAAAATCTTCCATAATATAATATGTTCATAATTATGTATGTAAAACTTAGGCTACCCCTACTCAGAGACACACTTTTTGCCCCCTCTTTTTTCTAGAAAGCCAACATTATGGGAAAATCATAGCGGTGTCAAATTGAAATGCGCGCTTTTATTCATACCTTTGTCTCTGGCGTTCCATAAGTCGTTCTCTGTCTCGTTTCCACTTTTCCGCTAATCTTTGCTGTTCTGGGTCTCTGGGATCCTTCCATCCTTCCTTAACGAAACGGTCTTTGATATTTCGTTTCACTCTTTCGGTCATACTTCTTTTCAGTAGATGTGAAAGTTCATTTAGCTTCACTATTTTGCCTCTACCGTTCTCCCCCCAATATTCAACAGAAGGAGGAATCGCATATTTTTTGCGCGCGCGAATCACGAGTTCATGAAGTTCACAAACTCGGACTATTCCTTCCTGTATCGTTATGCCATGCGTTTGTGCTAATTTCTTTATTCTGCCCACGCTCAATTCCTTAAGCTCGAAATATTGTCCAAAAGGCTTCGGTGGTGGTATCTCGCGATACAAAGATTTAGATATATTTCCAAGTAAACTGCTTAATTCTTCCATTGCATGTTTGACGCCTTTTCCGTAGGGAATCCAGACGAAAATATTTCTATAGTCTTTCTTCCATTCTCTTAAAGCTTCTAATTTTTCATCAGTTTTTATATCCCCAACTTCTACCCAAATTTTGAAGCCATGCCATATCGCAAAAACATCTGCTACTGCTAGTGCTTTTTTAGAACCGTAAAACCAATGTGGATACTCGTAATGAAGCCTTGGAGTAGCATCTTCCTGTTTAACATAAGAGCAACCAAAATTACGCAAAAATTCATGTACGTCATCCTTCATGTGTCGATGCAAAACCGTTTCTGAGGAGGACCAACTCACGCTCATTCTGTCAACACCAAATTTATTGGAATTCCTCAGCGCGCGCAGTGCAGGCAACTAACTCTCGATTGCTTTTCCATGTTTAGATAGTATGAGTGCTATTTTTCCATTGTTACCTTTCAGTCTGTTAATTATGTTAGAAACATGTCTGTGGATTTCTCTCTGTGACTTGTCGATGCAATCATTGATTTTCTTGCAGTCATTTAAACATTCAAGATTGTCATTGATGTGATAGAGGATGTCTTTGTTATCCATTATGGCCTGCAAATCTATTGTTTTCTTTCCTAGCCTGTAATTCTGTACATACATGTCATAGAACATTGCTAGCGTAGAAACAGCCATTTCAGGTGTTGTAATGATTATGATTCCAAGAGTATCATCAATCAAGTAACCTTTAACCTTAGCTCCTCTTGGTGTTTTCCTGACAGATAGTATAGCAGTTGCAATACCGTAGCGTTTCATATCCCTCTTGGTCTGTTCAAGGAATTCATTACTCCATGTATCGGCTGCTTTGCTTTCAATCATTACTCTACCAATTTCCAAGTCTTGATGACTGAACTTGACAATCACGTCGGTGGCATCAGGCCCCCCTAAGGGTTCGATGGAAACATTTTTATTCGCTAGGAATGCTTCATTTATCATTCTCAAAAGTTCTAATTCGGCTCTCTCTCCTTTGACTGGTGCGATCTTGAGGCTTTGTACAACGGTGTTTATTGCACCTACAGCACCTTCCAATCCACCTAAAGCAGTTTTCAATTCCTTTTCAATTTCATCTATTGTCTTTCCTTGTTTGAGGAGGATTTCTACTTTTTCTACAAGTGTTTTAACTTGTTCCTCAACTATTTCCTTCACAAATTTTTTGGTGTCTTCTTTCAATTCTTTCTGCATTTGTTCGATACTCTTCTCTTGTTTCAGGAGAGTTTCTATTTTATCAATAACTAATCCCATTTGATCGGTTATCAGGCTCTTTACAAACTTTTCAGTGTCTTCTTTCAATTCTTTCTGGATTTCTTCAATGCTTTTACCTTGTTTTAGGAGGAGCTCAATCTTTTCTACCACATGCGATACTTGATTCTCAACAGTTTGCTTTACAAATTTTTCAGTTTCCTCTTTGGTCTTTTTGGTTTGCTCCATTATGTCCTGCAGATAGTCTTTCACAGACTTGTCCATAGTCTCTTTCACATCACTGACTATGGAGCTCATATCATCTTTGACAGCTCCAAAATCGCCTCTTATTTCTCTAAGAACTTGACCTACAACTTCTCGTACATTAGCACCTATCTGCATTTGTTGGTCTATCGCTTTGAATGCTTTGAGGGCTATGACCAATCGCTTTTCATCTTGGAGCTTGAATAACCACTTCCTCACTTCCGGTTCTACTTGAGTTACAAAGCATGTTCTATTGATTTCTTCACAATATGCAGGCGATTTCCTAACTACAGTTGATTGAGCGGATAGCCTCGCCAATCTCAGTTCCTCTACTCAGAAAGCATGAATTGATAAAGAAAAACTTTATGACTTTTACATATTGATACTGCTTCCATACGCCTATTACACAATTTTTGATTCAGATCGCGTTAATAAATGATGAACGCGTGCATAAGTCTTTTTTGTCTTCGTTATTCTTCTGCTTCCATATCTTCTAGGTCTATTTCGGCTTCCCAAAGTTCAGCACAGGTAGAACACAATCCTAAGTTTCCGCATTCTTCACAAAGAGGAGCTCTACACATGTTGCAGTGCACAAAACTATCTTCCGAGATTTCTTTTCCACAATCTGCGCATTTAATCATTCATGCGCGCGCACGAGGAGATAGAACTCTTCGAGGATGAGATGAAGAAGATGAGGGAAAGCGATCCTCAAATCATGGTGAGGGAGGAGGAACTAGAGGGTTACCTTGCGGATGGCTGGCAGTTCGTAAGTGTCCTGCCCTCCCAGAGAACACTCATCAAGAAACAATCCATACCAGCACCCTTCAAATCAGTCGGGTGAGAGCTTTGACAAGTTTCTCCTTCTTTTTATAGGCGTCATCGTTAATCTTCTTGATGAGTATGTTACACACTTCCCTGTAGCAGTTGATCACCTCGCTGATGGAGACGTCAATAAGCTCGTGTTTTAGTGTTTTCAAAGCCTCTTCTATTTCGGCATCATATATGTATATAACGTCGCCGAGAACCTCGCCGGAGAGGGGATTTCCACAGGAGTGTTTAACGTGGTCCGGAAGCCACTCTATCTTCAAATCATAACCTAAGCCCAACAGGTTTTTCAGGCGTTTCATCTCAGCCTCGAGTCTGACGTATTCGTCTTTGTAGCAAGAAGAACTTTTACTGGGCAGTTGGCGGCACATAAATAGCTACTCCAATCTTTCACATCTTCTATGGGCCTTCGCTCTGTAAACCAGAAAGCTCCTGAGCGCCCTGGGAAGGCTTTCGACCAGTTGCATCCTTTCTCTCAAATCTTGATACCAGCCTCATCATGCAAAATCTTAAAAATTCACTCTGGGTCGAAAATTCTGATTTTGCTAGCGCTTCCTTGAACGGTTTATCCAACGCACGCGGCACGTTAAAATGTATTTCTACATCATCTCTTGCCATCAAAGTTTCCTTCCTCATAGGTTACCCTCGGGGCGAATTGTTTAGGAACCTCAAGGTGCCAAACGATTCGTCGCATCAATCACACCACTTCAACATTTTTGGATAAAAAAATTTATATGTAAACACGATGTTAACTGTTGCCGACTAGGTTTCAATATAAATCGCTTATAAAGGGAGGTTAGATTTTGAGCAATTTTGGCGGAGAACGCATATACTCCACGCGGATGGAAGAGTTTGAAAGGATGCTTAGGGAGACGTTTAGAAAAAGGAAAGACCTCTTTACTCCGTCGAGGGCACATAAAGCAACCAGAAGACACCCCTATCAGATCAAAAAGTGGCTTCCTAAGCTGGTTCAGCGGGGCAAACTGAGGAAGGTTACCGCCTACTTCTTTGGTTGCCCCCCGGATGAACTTATAGTTCAAGACTTCGGTTTCGGCGAGGTGGCCATATGTCCTGTGTGCAACTTTGAGGTTCCTTGGCCTCCTGATAATCCGCGAAGGATTATATGCGCGAACTGTGGCACTGAGTACGTCAAGTGCGTGTGCTACGATCCAAACTCATGTCCCCTTCTTTATCCTGAAGAGCCTGTAAGTAACAGTGAAAAAAAGGTAAATGTTCCTGACTGCACGGGTGATTTTCTCTTTTAATCCGCGGTCCTAGCAACGCTCGCACTGAACTGAAGGTGAAAAAATTGATGATTGCAATGAGCCCTTTCTTAAAGCATGGGAAAGCATCCTCAAAGAATATGAGACTGGTAAAATAAAATTTCTATCCGAGCGCGATCTTCAATCCCATCTTTTCTCAGAATGTCGAAAATTGATGTCGCGCGCGAAGTGGTTTTAACACAAAAACATTGGTAAATGCTACAATGAAATGTAAAATGTTTGTAACATTCGAGGGCAGAGAAATTAAGTCAACAATATGCCTTTTTTTGATGAAAAATGGGCTCCTTGAATTTCGTATTCGAAAAAGGTTACAAGATAAGCATATCAATCGAACCGTTCCTTGATTATGACCCGACAAAACTAGTTGAGCTAGTTATACCGTTTACTACTGAATCAATATGGGTAGGAAAATGAATTACATTCCTTGAAGAGTTGCCTTCAAAGAGGAAAAAGAATACTTATTACGAAATCCGTAATAACTACAAAAGCGCCCATCTTTGGGGAGTATATTATGCGTTAAAATATCTGCCACCAATCAGGTTCAAAGACAGCATAATAACTCAACTGGGAAGATAGGAGCTAGAAAGCAAAATACTGCCAGAAATGGGCATTTTTTCAACTTGTTTTGTTAAAAAACTGGTGCCTGTGTGCAATTCATTTTTGATATTTCCGGATATTATCTATTTTTCTCAGTGTTGTTTCAAATTTCCAAATGGCAATTGGTAATGGACGAATGCAACAACCAAAAATTTTGGGAGCAACAGAATCACATAATTTTTTCTCGATGCTTTTATATCCCAAAGCAGCTAGTAAACCAGCCCTCGGGTCGAGAAGACCTAAAGCGCCTGCAACGCCATATCCTATTATTCCCTGAAACCATTTCCATTTCTCAGCCCGCTTGTCCAGCGTAAATAGCGCTTCCCTAACCTCATGAAAAATGTCTTCCAAAGCTTCTATTCGCTCAGATTGTTCTTCTAAACCAAGCAAATCCACGGATTTTTCGAATTCTTGTAAGACTAATCTAGCTTTGGAAATAGTCGAATCACAGTATGCTTTGTCAATATATTCTAGATCTGGATCGATTGGGAAGTATAATTTGTAACGGTCAGTAAGGAAAGCAGCAATTTCTCTTGGAAAAAAGAAATTTCGTTTGTTAGTAATTCCCATTCTTATGAGCGTTCTTACAAGTCCTTCATCGATTTGAGGAGTCCCAGCTAGACCATACAATAGAGGATCTGTAAGGAATAAGGAGTTGAGTTTTACCCAAAGCATTATGTTTAGTCGACAGCTTGGGGAATTTTTTTTCCCAAAAAAGAACGATTCAAGTGCTTCGCTTAAAACTCCCCGAAGGTCAAAACATTCAAGTTCGCTACATCTTTGACCGAAATCATGAACTAATTCAACATCAGATAAATTATAGGATTCAGGAATGAGATAATGCATACGCGCTCGCCTTCTCATTTTCCTGTTTTTCAATAACGGTTCACAGATTTCCCATATGCTCGAAGGCTTGCCATGAGATACAATTTTTCCTTTAAAGAAAGCATCACTTAATAATTCGGATCTACCCACCTTACGTCCCAAAAGGACATCAAGAAACATATCCTTTCGAATTAGCGTGGGTGGTTTACAGCGAAGTATTGGATCTAGGTATGGAATATTTACATATTTGATGGGATCGAAAAGAAGTGGTATTACTCTATTTCTTTCGTATAGGTAGGATATCTCACTAGGAGTCAAATCAAACAATCTCTTGAAAATCTCTTTTGATATTGGTGGTATGGTAAGGATAATTTGATCATAAAAAGGGAGAAGCAATTTTATAGGAACATTCCCTTGTCGGTACGCTAGAGCTTTCTTAAATTCAACACTATTCATATACGGTATCTGAAAAAGCTCTTTTAACTTAAGGTCTCCATAAGTTAATCCTATCCGCCACAATTCCCTAAGACCTTCAGCGGCGAGTGTGATTTCATCTGATTGATAGGTCTTTAACTCATTGAGGTTCATACTATCATTTCATCTAAAGTATAAGCACGCCTAACTAATATTAGCGTGAGTATAAAAAATCAATAAGGTCGGCATCAACCTTTGTTGTCAAAGAATCGTTGTGTAAAAAGAAGGGCGGAAGAATAACAACGAAGACAAGGAGTTGATAGACCTGAAATTAAAGAGCTCAATAATTCGATTCTGTTGCATGCTCGTGTTGAGAATTTACAGAATGCCAATCTCGGTTGGTTCCATTATTGCTACTAAAACTACTACCACTGTAACACTAATAGCAAAAACCATGTTTTTTCTCGGTATTAGTGTTACAAGAAATTTTTGCTACTAATGATAGCAGATTAGAAATTCTTTTGCTTAATACACACACGTAACCCGAGCCACGATTGTTAAAGAATTATAACATTCGTTTGCGTGTTTTCAACTTAAGATGTTACAGAACCACTTCGCGCGCGGTATGCTGATAGAACTGAGCGACGACTTACCAGCGAAGATTAAGGCGGTTTATCCTTGAGACACAAAACGGCGCCCTATAGGTTGAGGAGAAACGATATGGAAAACTGCCTTTTCGGAAATGTGGAATGCGCGTTGTCTGAAAAGTGTAGAGACTGGGAACAGAGGGAAAACGAAGATACCGTTAAAACGGAAATCGTGAGAGAACCGGCAAGATGTGGGTGGAAGGTCGGAGCAATTATGGAAGTCTTGCGAACCTACTCTTAAGACGCAAGACGCCCCCTACTTTTTCCTCAAAAACCACGCGCAAATGATTTTTGGTCTAGACCAATAGTGGCGATTTGGTTATTTTTTGACGCCGACTTCCAGCGCGACTTCGAGCGCCACATCGAGTCCTCCTACCTATTTTACAAAGAAAACGTAAAAAATGTAGGTCATGTAAAATACAGGTCAACCGATAGAGAAAACAAATCCAAATCACCAAGAAAAATGAGACGTCTATCTCAAAACGACAACTGTGACGAGATACCCAACTATACCCAACCCGTGTATGGTACATCCCTATATACTGTCACTTTTTCTGATACGTCAAAAGCGTAGCAAATCGTCTCATCCGTCTCAAAATGTCTCAAAACGTCGGATGCGCTTCTAAGCTGTATTTTCGTTGCAGGCCCTATTACCATACTAGGCCTTTATCACGTAGCCGTTTCCATGAATAAAATACTTGATTTGGATGTATGCCTAGTTTTTTTGCGGCTTCTTTGAAGTTGATTTCTGTGGCTCCTGATGCTGTTAGTTCACGTATGTAGAAAATTACCCTTTTATCTATAATGTCCTCGGAAGCTGGCCGATTAATCTCTGCTATTATATCGTTGGGGTTGAAACGGAGAAAATTTCTCAAGGGCGTCCAGGGACGGGCCGCAAACTCTTCATACTTCTCTTTCTTGCGCCGCGGAACGACGCGGTAACAATATTTTTTTGGCCATTTGTTGTCTCTTCCTTTCCGCCAGATTTCTTCGCATCCGGGACAGGCGAGGGCTATGAGAATACGATCCGAGTCCGTATTGGATCTCAGCGGGTTCATCCATGATTCGCAGTTGGGACATTTGACGCGCCAAATGATCCGCTCGTGCCGCCGTTTCTGATCATACTCCGGGTTGCAGACAATATTGTGCTCGTCTCTTTGTGGAGTTGTATATAAGGGGTCGGCTTTTATGTTACGGCCACATTCAGGACATTTGGACGGAAAATGGTCACGCATGTAAAGTCTGGCTTCAAGCTGTTGCATGTCTGGCAGCTTCTCGTTGAGGAAATCCGCGATAAAGCCTACGGGGTCTATTCCGTCATAATAGTAATCGTCAACGTTCGCTAACAGATCCCTCAGTGTGCATCCTAGGTAAATAAGCGCCCTTTGTGGCGTGAAACCTTTCAACGCACGATAGGTGATAAAACGCTTATGTAAGAATGGGTCCTCTAAGGTTTCCAGGATAAGTTTTGTTCCCCCAAGCTTTACTTCGCCGATGAATATCTCTTTTTTCAGCCTAGCTTTTTCGTCTGCAAGATTCTTGGCTGCCTCCTTCTCGGCTACTCTCTGTTCTATATTATCACGTTTGTTTTTCAGCCTCGCTAGTTCCTCGTCGGCTATAACTTGAGAGGGAGGAGGCTTCGTGAGTTCCAAGTAACGTTTCTTCATCCGAAGGGCCTTGTCCTTTTTGCGCGAGGTGTTCCACACCGCTTTGGCAGCCCGCCGACCCCCATAAACCCCTAGAATCATCAAGTGTAACAATCGCTTAGTTTCCGCAAAAGGGACTTTGAATTCTTGTGCTACTAGCATTATGACAACTTCGTCGAGTTGCATTTATCTGTCTCCCTTGGCTTGACGTCTTCGATTGCGAACATCATATTTTGATGCAATTTCCGCGAGAATTTCTTCTTCAGGTATGCCTGCTTCCAGTAGGCGGAAGACTTCTCTTTCAATCAGTTTTCGCAGGCGCTCTGTAACTGGCCTAGCCAGTCGACCAGCTCTTTCTCTGGCTTCAGCTTCTGCAAGAAATTTAGGAGGTACATTCTCTTCAAGTCCTTTCTTTATCAAGCGGTAAAGAGTCCGGGGTCTAATTGCCTCGACTTCCCAGCAACGACGTCCATATTTTTCGATGTAATCTTTCGCCCTAGAATCCTTCAAGTTCACAGGCCGCGAAGGAGGCCGGAGCCTTTTAATTTGCTCCATAGTAATAGCCAATCGAACGAACCTGATGGCTAATCTATGATCCATTTCTTCTTCGGCGACTTTTTCGATTAGAAGGCCCGAAGGATCGAAGTCACCCATGTAAAGTACGAGACTAACCCTTCTTCTGCGAGCTCGGTTTAACGCTTTCCGGTACATGCTGAGGCTTGCAAATCCACGTAAGACTTGAATGCTCAGACGATATTTGGCCGCTAGTTTTCCTATGAAGTTCCGAATCGAGTCTTTTTCAACCCAGATTTCTATGCGGGGGTAGGGTATAGGTGGGATGACAAATTGTCTGGTTGGATCAACGAATTTTTTGTGAACCGCTGGGTTTACACGTCTGATCTTCGAGAGATACCTGTTCATGCGTTTATAGAATGCTCTCGTTGCTGGATATTTGAATCTAGAGATCACGATGTAGTAGAGCTGACGGACAGTTAAACGGCTATATCCTTTCACGGTTTTAAGTATTCTCCACACCAAGAAAACATTGCTTCTACCCTTGACCCTATATTGCTCTCGAATAAGTCCAAGTCCTTCGACTGTTTCAAGTGTCACGTTTGGTTCGACTTAAGATTGGAAAAAGCCCCATTTAAGGTTATTTCGACAAAACATGTCTATTATTTGTCTATTTCAAGATTTTAAGCGTTTTTTAAAGCGATAATCTCATAATACCCCATCTTCTAACTTTAGGCGGGGACAAAAACGAGTTTAACCTGATTTTCAAAAGAGATTTCTCGTTCTTAGAAAACGTCTCGCTCTTTCTGTCGATTTTGGCCGTATGCTAGAGCTTATTGTAGAGGAGGCTAATTTTCTCATCGATGTTTTGGAGTCGCCAGAGGATTTTGAAGCCGACTAATTGTCAACGTGCTTTTGATTTCGTTGTTGTGAAAGATGGAAAAAAATTTCTGGTTCCAAGGTGAAACGCGCGTTGTGGTAGTTGCTCTTTCCCCTTCTCAATTATATTCCGCTGTACAGTAGTTGCAGGTTTGTAGCGCAAGCCTTTGCGTATGCTAGGATGGGGATGAAAAGGATGAGGGGGCTCCAGCGTATGTATTTGCGTAGCCATTCAATGGTGAAGAGGAACCCTGTGTCGATGAGGTAGACCAGGGGAAATGCCCAGAACCCGACGGTCCGATACAGAGGGTTCGTCTCGGTGAGCCCGCTTCGTTGGAAACCGATGATTGTTGTAGCCGCGTCCAATAGGATGAACCCGATTAAGACTGCGTAGACGATTATGTGCGCCCTCACTCTAATTCCTCTCATTTAAAGAAAAAAGGGGAAACTCTTTAGAACGTGCGCATCAAGCCTACGAAGGTGCTGTTTTTGTGAATGGCCCGAATGGGTTGCCCCTCGCTGTCAGTACTGTGAAGCCGTATTTGACCCCTGAATTGAATGGCCAATTGGTAAAGGTGATCTCGAAGGTATTGATGTGTCCTTTGTCTAAGTCGTATGGAAGCGTATCGGTCACCAATTCCCCGTTACCCGTGCTGTTGAAGTTTTTGTAGGTTACGTCGTCTATTCTGATGCTGGTAATCGCTATTGTGTTTGTTCCGACGTTCGCAACTTCAATGCTAACTTTCTTTGCATCCTCATCGTATGTGACACCGATGATGTCTAGCTCTTCTGTTTCCATGAAGCCAACGGTTAGAGATCCCATCCAAGCGGCAACTGCTATAGAAACTGCAACGGTTACTGCGATCAGTATGATGGCAGCTACTACTGGACTCAAACCTTTCCTACATTTCAAGAGTTTCATTCTATCCCTCCTTTTTTTCCTTCTTTTCATTCTTTAATATGTGTTCTTTCTACTTAAATCTTACGATTTACTACATCATATTTACTGTGTTGCGGGTCAGGGAATCGAAACAAAGAATCCAAATTCTTCTCCTTCTTTTCCTTCCAAACCTTGAAAAAACAAAAACGCTTTTATCTAGCGGTTGATAGGGCTTGAGATTCACATGTCTGAGAAAATCATTCAGATTAGTAAAATAACAGCCAATAGACAAGTTACCATTCCTGCTGAGATAATGGACATTTTAGGGATTAAGAGAGGAGACAAAATACTCTGGCTAGAAAAGAATGGAAAAATTTTTGTTAGAAAAGTCTAAGTGGCTTAGGACCTGCGAAGACGACAGCTACCTCACATAAATGCATGCATAGTCATTCTGCCTGCGTTAAAGAGTTAGCGGCGTCGTCTCCGACGCCTACGATACTTACCAGGTTTATATTGACCAATGCCTCTATCTAAGACAAACCGTTTATAGTATTTTTTATGGTTGTTAACTCTTGGAGCCGAAGAATGCCGTTCCTTTGCTTCTACTTTAGGAGTTATGGACCTGACTTTGCCCGCCTTAGATAACGAACCGTGTGATGGCACAACTTTACCTCCTTTAACCGCTTAGGTCTTCTTCTTTTGTAAGAAGTTTCGCCAAATCTCTTTCCAAAAGGCTTGTCCAGCCGTGTTTAAAGTGGAAGTAAGCATCATCGCTAATTAACCTGACATTACAAGAATAGCCGCCATCAGAGTAGCCTTTACATTCAGA
>Ga0307437_1000738_pt1 | contig 24027 bp, 17 predicted proteins | sample SalMarWE160390MG_FD_202146 | JGI IMG/M metagenome (GOLD analysis project Ga0307437, IMG submission 202146) | Salt marsh sediment microbial communities from the Plum Island Ecosystem LTER, Massachusetts, United States - WE1603-90 | ecosystem: Environmental > Aquatic > Marine > Intertidal zone >...
TTTGTTTGCCTTTCATGCAGTAAGAAACAAGAAGAGACGTCGCCTCCGGCACAGGAAATCGAAACAGCAGCGGCCGAGCGGCCCTTTTACGCCGCCGATCTGCTACCGGGAGATATGGACAAGCTGGAAATCAAGAGCCTGAGTCCGGTGAAAAAAATAATGCGGGCCGACGCGGATTCCAGCCTCGGTGAAAGTGCAGAGAAGTATCTTGCCCACAACCTGGTCGGTATGGCTTCGACGGAATACGAAGTCAGCGGGGTGACGGTCTCTGCCGAGGTTGCCCAGTTTGCGTCGCTGGAGGATGCCTATGGCTTTTATGCCGATCTGCGCCCGGTGGGTGTAGGTGTCGGGGGACTGGGAACCGAGTCCTTCACGCTGGGCCATGTGAGATATTTTACACGGGGAGAATACGTGGTGACGTTGTCGATTGACCAGGAGGACAGCGCGCACATCGCCGCCCAATCTCTGCTGGGACAGGAGATAAACGGCCGTATTCCTGCCCCACCCACTCCCCCTCCGTTTTTCATGCTCTTTCCTTTTGCCGACAGAATTGTTCTTTCCAACAAATACTACTCTCATGCTTTCCAGGGTGTGGCCGGGCTTGATAGAGTCTACACCACCGATTATCTCACAGGTGGCGACACGGCGGTGCTGTTTTTAACCGTGGATAAGACCGGTGAGAAGTTCCTTAAATTAAGAGGATACGCTGAGTCAACCGGGAAAGTATCTTCGGCGCCAAATTCGTTTCCCTTCGAGGAGTATTCCCTGGCCTTCAGCGATTTGGACCGCGGCCGGATTGTTGCCAGTCTGGTGCGAAGTAAGTTAGTGGGTATCATCGGCTACGACTCCACGAAGAACGACCGCCTCGCCTCCCGCTGGGTGCAGGGGCTGAGGTAAACGGGATACCGTACGAGCTGTAGGTCGAAATCCCCTGTGGTTTCAACATCTTTCTTACAGGTTTGATAACTCGGGTTTAAATGGGTTTGTTTGGTAATTTTTTAATTTTGGTCGATAGGCGGTGTCTCCGAGGTGTTAGCGTGGGAAAGGCAACGATGCTCTTGCAGGCGTTGCAGTTGGATGATAGCCCGATGGAGCTGACGCTCGATGGCATTTTGGTAGCGGACAATCTTGAGGGTGTTGCGCGAGGATGGTAGGGCGAGGGTAGCGGGGTGGTCGGTGAACTGGTAACGGCGGAAATCGCGGATGTTGTCACAGATTTCACCGGCTTCGGCGCGAAGGGCGCGGCGCAGGCGCCAGTACGACACGGCAATTTTCTCCACCAGCATGTCTTCCAAGATGCCGACCGGCTTGAGTTCGTCGATCAACTGCGCCAGGAGGGCATCGAAGTGGCTCCGTTTTTCGGAGCGGCTGCGGATGGGCAGGATCACGGACTTCGCTAACAGGCCATGTCTGAGCGCGTTGAATTTGACGAGCGCTTTGCCTGCTGGAGTCCGGGGGCCGGTGGAGCGCCGAGCGTTGCGTCTGTTGGCCTCGAGCTGCTTCGGGCTAGTGCCTGACATAATTGTGCCTTTATGTTACAAAAGGGGAGGATCAGTTATTTGGTGAAAAGTTGTGGGAAAAGTGCATAGTGGAATGAACCCACAGCAGAGCTGTGGGGTACCCGGTCGTCAGGCCCCGAGTAGGCTTGACCTACGGGACTGCACTAACAATGTCCGCCCTACCCACTGAACATGCCTTATGGACAGGGTATTTTGGAGCAGACGGATAGGACACTGATTTTACTGGCCTCAATAGCTTGAGCCACCAAGGACACTATCTCTCATAGAGCTAAACATACAAATCAGAGTATTCTTCAAGTCGTAATCGCCTACTACCTTACCACAGTCGGAAATAATGTCCTTAACATCAGAACTAGGCATTACAAAAATCCCTCTAGATTTGAGGTCGGACCTGTATTTCTCATAAATGTTCCTAATTTTCCCCAAATTGTCTCTGTACCATTGTTTCCTATTGCTATCTTTGTCATTTTGGTTAAAGGCGTTGGCGGCCTCCAACTCTTTTAATGCGTCCGGGATTTTCTCAAGGAAATCTATATCTACGATGGCGAAAAACTTTATGCCAAACCTTCCACAGAATTTTTCAAAAAAGAAAGTTGGGCCGCAACCGTTCATCATGTATAGATGGCCAGGGATATCTCCAAGGTCGTTGTTTTCACAAAACGATGAATACCTATTGTAATCCTCGATGCCTTCAACAAAAATTGCAGTATTCGTAAAGAACAGGTCACGGTGGCGGAAGAAGAAGTTCCGGTTCTCTTTCAGATCGAAGCTCGCGGTGCCACCAATTTCTGGCAATACTTTGATACCGGTACTGTTATCTTTTTGAAAACGGAATATGTTGCTGATGGAGTTCGGATCAGTGAAATATGAAGAATGAGTTGAGATGAAAACCTGTTTACTTTTCGATTCTTCCAATAAGAGCGCCAGAAGCTTTCTCTGTGCCTGAGGATATAAGGACAATTCTGGTTCATCAATCAAATAAATAGTGGAGTCTTTAGATTGGCCAGACAGCGATTTTAGTAGAAACAGCGTAAAGATCATTTCCACACCGGAACCAAGCTTAGCTACCGGAATCTGGGCTAATCCTTGGTCTCTAAGAGCGAAGAACGAGTTGCTGAAGGGCCATAATAGATTGAATAAGTCTACTTTGATGTTATTATAGACGTCTTCGCTGAAAAATTTCTTTGTCTGCTTAGCTATCTTACTGCCTACTCCCTTTTGTGCAATATCGAGAACACTAGTGAAGTACTGGTTCGCCAACCCGCCAAGCAACTCCTCATCCTTATCAGGATCATCGGAAAGCGATTTTCGAAACTTCCAGTTAAGATCGTCTGCTATTCTTTCGAATGTTGTTCTAAATAATCCCTTTGAAATCTGTCGTGCTCTATTTTTGTCGAAATAGAAAACGTTTATCTCCTCGGTGGACAACCTGCCCTCATCGAAGATTTTGTGATATTCCTCAATCTTGTTCTTCTGCTCGCCTTCTTTATTCCTATATGAATCATCTGTACTGATAACGTTCCTTGAGGTTGCAAGTGCTGGAGACAGGAGTCTACCGCGCGATTTCTGTTTCCGCAATTTTATGTTAATAGCGATTCCATTGCAGACAAAATAGCACCCTCTGTAGGTATCGGGCATTTTGTAATCAAATTTCCTGTCCATTGTCGCTGTAACGGTTATCTCCGTAGCGTTAGGACCAAAGTCGAAGACCGACAGTTTGTTCTGTAGTGCATACGGGCTTTCGGTCAAATAGCTGAGGGCATCTAGTACTGTTGTTTTCCCGGTTCCATTCTCACCAACGAAAATGTTCAGACCGCTCCCTGAAGTGTGACCGTCTGGCACATTGAATTTCAGGGGCATTGAGTTGCTGCTGAAGCATCTGACATTCTTGATTGTTAGCTCATCTATAAACATGGTCTACCCCTTTGGTATTGTCTCTCCCCCAAACATCGGCTATCTTGTTCTTTATCTTCTGTTCGTGGAGAGCGATTAGTTTCATGGAGGTCGGTGTGGCCGCTATCCCCGATCAGGGTCGGGGACAGGTCTGTGATCGCGGTTTACCCCAGCACTTCGTATAGAGATTGCCACGTCGCTTCGCTCCTCGCAATGACGATTTTGATGAGTTATACACGAATAAATGTTGTGCGAGAGAGGGGGGAATGTCAAGCTTTAAGTGAAAGGTGTCGAAACCGCAGGGGATTTCGACCTACAGTATGTTGTTGGAACCGCAGGGGATTTCGACCTACAGCTTCCATCCACCTTGGAGAGAATTATAAGTCCCCTCTGGAGAGGGGATTTAGGGGTGTGTAGCAACAACAACAAGACACACCCCGCCCTTCGGGCACCCCTCTCAAGAGGGGAAGCCATGCCATGTTGGCGACTTTTTCAGGGACGACTAGAACAGGAAGGAGTCGGGGATTTCGACCTACGGTTCCTTTACCCTTTGAGAATTAAGCCTTTCCCGATGCGTCCGTCAATGCGGATTTCAATCGGTTCGGCGAGCGAAATATGCTTAAGAAAAGTCGTTTCAGCTACCACAGGCTGCCTTAGCAACCAGTCCCAGTCGATAAAGCCGTTTTTTGTTGCCGGATTGACGGTCAAATATCCGATGTGGAATGAAGTCAGGTTGTGGAAGAAATGGGTGCCAAAGGAGGGATCGGGGCAGAAGTCGTCATAGGCCGCCTCGACTATTACCCTGGCCGATGAAATCTGCTCCCATCCGACGGGAATCCCCAACCACCTCTCGCGAGTGCCCCATCGCCCGGGGCCAATCAGCAGATACGGCTTTCCGGCGCTGTGGAAGGTTTGGTTGAACTTTCCGATCTGGTCGGCAATCTCCATTGTCTTAGAGCGGTCGAACGTCTCCGGCGGTACGACAACGACGTCCCGGATGGAATTGTTGCACATATTTCCCAGTGCGTTTTCGCTTCTGCCTACAACCCGCGAGGTGTCCACGTCGTCAATCGTGACCGTTTCAAACAGAACGTCCTTGGTCATGGGGCGGATTTGCAGGAAGGCAAACTCTCTCGGCTTGCCGGCTTCCGGATTGAGATTAACCGCAAACTCGATCTCTATCGGGCAATTCAGCCCCAAAGTACCGAGGCGGAGCAGGAATTTTACAATGTCAGCCAGAGGAAACAGGCTGGTCTTCAGGATGGGAGCAAAGGTAATAATGCGAATCCCCGGTCGACTGCATCCGGTGTATACCCTATCGTTATCGGGCGAGTAGGTAGAACAGAGAGGTAAAAGGGTGCCATCAGTCTCCGCCTGGGTGGCGGGAAGCTTGATGAGTCCTTTTTCGCCGCCCGGTTCCGGGAACACACCGGGGTCGCTCATGTCGATAGCGAAGAACTCCTTTTGAGAGTTATCGAGCATGTCATCAGCGGTGGCAAATTGCGGCAGCTTCTCCGGGTAGCTGGGGCAAAAGCGCAGGCAGTTCATCCCTTCTACAATGGTTTTGCCCAGACCGAGGGCTGCATACACCACACCCTCCTCAGGTTTGATGTCGTCAATTGAGTAATAGTTATATGACAGAGCCACACCCGCAAAGCTGGGGTAGAAGGAATCGCCGTAGCGGCTGCCAACTGCGCGCTGGATGATGACCGCCATTTTCTCTTCTTCAACACGGTTCCCGACAGACTCGTGGTAGTGTTTAGCCCGTTGGGAATAAGTGGAAGCATAAACTGCCTTAACAGCGGTCTCGAGCTGCCGGAGCCTCACTTTCTTATCGGGATGGCTGTTTACCAGCATGTGCGTATCGAAAACACCGGCAAACGGCTGGAGGTGCGAGTCCTCGAGCATCGATGAAGATCTCACGGCCAGGGGGTAGTCCACGACATCAATGAACGCTTTCAAATCGGTGGTGATCTGCCGAGGCAGCTTGGCCTTCAAGAATGCTTTTGCCACCGGTTCGTCGGGACGGTTGACCAAAGCGCCGGTCAGAAGGTTGTTCTTTTCCATAAAAGAATCGAAAACATCGGTGCCGACAATTACCGACAACGGCACGGCAATCCGCACCTCCTCAAAGCGCCCATGGATATTATACTTGGTCAGCAGAGCGTTGATAAAGGCCAGACCGCGCCCTTTTCCTCCCAGCGACCCGCCGCCTATTCGGACAAAGTCGCTTTGCAAGTCGAACTGGCGACGCGAGAAATCAGTAATGATACCCCGCTGCTTCTCATGGCGGAAGCTCTTGAAAGTATCTATCAGATACCGCCTGATAGCGTCGGCATCTTTGAACTCCGAAACTTTTCTGGGACGAAGCCGGGAGGCGAGATCAAACTCCGTGCGAGCCATCAGCCAGTTGGAAAAGTGGTTCCGGCTGGCGTGGTATAGCAGGGACCGTTCGTCAACTTGGGCCAGGCATTTTTCCATAGACAAAAAGTCGGTGGCGACGGCGATCTGCGTGCCGTCAGGAAGCTTGAACACAAAATCGCCAAAGCCAAAATACTCCATAACGAAACGGTGCAGATCAATATTTAGAGTGGGTGACCTCTTGTGAACAAAACCGGTGTTGTTGGCGTGGGCAATCTCGGCGTTGGCTTTATCAGATGACTGCATCACAACGGGGAGGTCGGCTATCTCTTTCCTGATGCGCGGCACCAGCTTGCGACCGGCCTTATCATCCATTTCGCCGTCTTTGGGAAAGCGAAAATCACAGATAAGACCCAGCAGGTATTTTCGGTACCTGTCCAGCAAGCGCCAGGCTTCTTCGTAGTTGTCGGCCAGCATGATTTTGGGCCGTGCCCGCATCCGCAGAAGCTTGTCAGTCAGGTTCAAACCTTCAGCCATGAGCTCCCGTGTTTGCTGCATGATCTCCGTATAAAGAAGCGGCAGGTAAGACGAGTAAAACTTGACCGAGTCTTCCATAAGCACGATGACACGCACGCCGACCAGTTTGGTGTCATGGTCCACGTTAAAGCGGTCCTCAATCAGCTTGATAATTGAAAGGAATAACTTGACGTCTCCGGTCCACATAAAGACTCGGTCAATTGCTGAAGAAAATCCCGGCTCCGACATCACGGCCAACTCCGACTCATTGTAGGCCAGCAGGACAACGGGCATCTCCGGCTTGATCTCTTTTACGGCGCGACCGAACGCTGAGACATCGATGTCGGCGACCCGCTTGAAGATGATTACCAGGTCGATATTCTGCGATTTTAATATCTGAAGGGCTTCTTGCGCATTGGAAGCTCTCTTAACATGGGGCGTAATGGTCAGGTTCAGTTCGAGGTACTCGTTGTAGATCAAATCGGTGAGCTGGCCGTCTTCTTCCAGCACAAACGAGTCATACAGGCTTGACACCAGCAGGATGTGCTTGACCCGAAACTGCATCAACGAGTCAAACTTCAAAAATTTCGACTCGAATCCGGTCAGGTCAGGTTCAAAGATCATGGTTTCAATTTTCCTCAGTCTATAAACGAGCTACATCAGTAATATATCGGCAGGGTGAAAACTGTCAATGAGATACCTGTGCGGGCAAGCGAGCCGGTCTGTTGTCATGCGTTGCCTTAGGTGGCAGTTACTGTCTGCAATTTGAAATAGTATATTGGGTGAAGTTAACAGCTTTCGAAAGGCCGGGATTATGAGCTCAGCCTTTTCTCATTGAAAGCAAAGTTATCCGCTTGCCATTGGTTTTAGCATTTCGTATATATAGCAGTAAAGTGAGAACAATAAAGGTAACCGCCGAAGGGCTGCGTCGATTGATGCGAAGACATGGAAAATCAACAGAATAAATGTATGGTGGAAAATGACTGGAGAAGTTCCAAAGAAAAGGATGTCAAAGGGCTGTTTGATCGCTCTTATTGTGGTCGGGGTCTTGCTGTTGCTGGTGATTATCGCTGGCACCACCTGTTATCTCAAGAAGGACGAGCTGGTCAAGTATGGCACGACTACTATGGTTACCAGCATCAAGACGAAATTGAATGATAACCCCGTGGCCGGCGTCGATACGGTTCGTGTGAATGCTATCGCCGATGCTTTCATTGAGAAATTCAATGAAGCTGAAATAGACTATCCCAAGTACGAGCCTTTGAGCGGGAAGCTTCAGGAGTTCATGTCTGACGAGGAGATTGATTCGACGGGAACCGAGCGGTTTGTGCAGGCCATGATAGAATACTTCCCGGAGTTGGAGCAGCTTTTGCCGGCCGTTGAAATTGAAGACTCCACCTACTTGGAGGATACAATTTCGATAGAATAGCCGCTGTTTGAACTGGTCGGGTGGCCCGCCACCCCGTCAGGGCCGGGCCTGACCGGTTGCCAATTGCCAGCCGGGACTTTGACTGGCGGTGGGTTTACATGCAGAAGCCGTTTTGACCTAGTGTCCCCAAAATCGGTCCTCAGGGGTATATTGGTATTAAAAATAGTCGTCACATAGCTTCGAATGACGTCTGTCATTCCTGCGGAAGCAGGAATCCAGATGACACAACTATAAGTCCTCAAACCACTCTATGGCTGACGAGGCGGAAATGACAAGAAAGATGGATTCCCGTTTTCACGGGAATGACCAAATCACTCTCTTTCCGTCGTTCGGTATCTTTAAGACACCCTCACCACGCCCGACACCGCCAAGAATAGTAATGTACGTGTTATGACAACTGCAGTGCCGATACTCATTGCCTACCTGTTGGGTGGTATTCCCTTCGGCCTGATTGTGAGCCACATCTTCGGAGTAAAAGATATCAGGTCTCACGGGTCGGGCAACATTGGCGCTACCAACGTCTGGCGTGTAGTCGGCGCCAAAGCTGCGGTGTGGGTTTACATTGGAGATATTGGGAAAGGGGTGGCTGCGGTTGCTGTTGCGTGCTACTGGGCGAATTCTTTCGGTACGGCATTCTTGCCCACGGACACCTTTTTAGTTGTCTGTGCCCTGGCGGCCGTGCTGGGACATCTGTTTCCGCTCTATCTCCGCTTTAAGGGAGGCAAGGGGGTAAATACCGCTCTTGGCGCCATGATTATGCTATTACCCCTTGAATCTTTGGCCGGATTTGTTATATTCGTAATTGTAGTAGCGGCCAGCCGCTTTATATCTTTAGGTTCTATAGTGGGCGGTGTCGGCTTCTTTGGAGTTGTCGCCGCAGAGAAGTATCTGATGGCGCATGATATGGCCGCCATATATGTTTACCTGGCGGGTACGCTGGCGGCGCTGATTGTTATAACCCACCGCCGGAACATACGCCGCTTAATTGCCGGCACGGAAAACAGTTTTTCCTTGTCGTCTAAATCCAGTAAGGCAGGGTCTGATGTTTGAGAAGGCAGCCATACTTGGAGCCGGTTCATGGGGAATGACGATTGCCCGGCTTCTTCATAACAACGGCCTGACAGTCAGCCTGTGGGAATTCGACCGGCAGGAGTATGAGAAGCTGCGGAAGTTTCGCGGCCACCCCGACAAACTCAAGGGATTTGTGTTGCCCGAGCCTGTGGTAGTCACTAATGACCTGTTTGAAGCAGTTTCCGGCAGCCGGTTGATTGTGCTGGCGGTGCCCTCGCAGTTTCTCCGTTCTGTCCTGGTGCGGCTGCGCGAGAAGCTTGCCCCCGAGGTCGGGCTGGTTAATCTGGCCAAGGGGATAGAGACGAGAACGTTGAAAAGGATGTCGGAAGTTATTTCCGAGGAGCTTGACCCCCCGCGGGAACAGGTGGTCACCCTCTCCGGACCATCGCACGCCGAAGAGGTAATCGTCGATATGCCGACGGCGGTGGTGGCTGCCGGCAGTGATGATGAATTCGTTAGCCGGGTTCAGGAGGCGTTCAGCAGCCGCTGGTTCCGGGTGTACAAAAGCGATGATCTGGTCGGTGTGGAGTTGGGGGGCTCGTTGAAAAACATTATTGCTATCGCGGCCGGGATTGCCGACGGGCTGGGCATGGGTGACAACACCAGAGGGGCTATTATCACACGTGGGCTGGCGGAAATAACCCGGCTGGGAGTTACCCTAGGCGCTCGGGCGGAAACCTTTGCCGGGCTGTCGGGAATAGGCGACCTCGTGACTACCTGCACCTCCCGGCACAGCCGAAATCGCCACGTCGGCGAAAGAATCGGACAGGGTGAAAAACTAAGCGAGGTACTGGCGGGGATGCACATGGTGGCTGAAGGGGTGGAAACCACCCGGTCCGGTTATGAGCTGGCCAGGATACATAATGTTGAAATGCCGATAACCAGGGAAGCATTTCTGGTGCTTTTTGAGGAGAAACCGCCGTCAGTGGCGGTTGAGGAATTGATGGGAAGGGAGTTAAAAGCGGAGATATGGCGGTGAAGAAGAAGGATAAGGTGGCTAGCAAGGCAGCCGGTAAGAAAAGCAGCAGCGACAAGCTCTATTACTCGATCAGCGAAGTCTCCCGGATAACTGGCCTTCAGCCGTACGTGCTCAGGTACTGGGAGAAAGAGTTTTCAGTTCTGAAGCCGAAGAAAAATCGCAGCGGGAACCGAACGTACACCGAAAAAGATATCGAGCTTGTTAATCGTATCAAACATCTGAGAAGCAAAGAGAAGCTGACCATTGCCGGGGCGCGAACCAAGCTGATGATGAAGCGCTCCAGTGAACAGAAAGCGACCATGCACAACTCGGCGCGGTCCAGGACGCTCATTGGCCAGATCAGAAAGGAAATCGAGGACCTGCTGAGATTTTTCTCTTGAGTTTTGGCGTTTCTTATGTAAATTTAAGTTGATACCTCCTGTGATACAACCATGGGTCGGAGCGTGGCGCAGTATGGTTAGCGCACTCGCTTGGGGTGCGAGAGGTCGGCCGTTCAAATCGGCTCGCTCCGACCATTTCTTCACCAATATTGGCTGTGCTCTCCCACGCGTAGCGGTGGGGCTTGTCTCCGCCGATAGGCAGCGTGTGTTAGTGGGTCAGCACAAGGCTGCCCCCTACGCGGGAGAAATAGCTCGTTTTAGGAAAACTATAAAGACGCTATGAACCAATACACTGCCCTGGTACTGGTGCCTGCCTATAACGCTGCCGGCTACCTACCCGAACTGATCGTTAGGATAAGGAAGTACGTTTGCGATGAGCACCTCCTGATTATCAACGACGGTTCCACCGATGAATCGGCGGCCATACTCAAAGAGCACAACGTCAACCACATCTCATTTGGACAAAACCGCGGCAAGGGGGCGGCTCTCAGGGTCGGCTTTGAATACGCTATAAAGCACGGCTACCGTTCCGTGTTGACCATCGATGCTGACCTTCAGCATCGTCCAGAGGAAATTCCCCGCTTCTTTGCCCTTGACAATGGGCGGCGGGTAGTCATCGGCACCCGCCATATTGCCCTCAGGGACATGCCGTTCGCCCGATGGCTGACGAACAACCTGACCTCTCTAATAATATCAATCTTCTCAAGTCAGCGGGTCCGCGACAGTCAATCTGGGTTCCGGCTCATCCCAACCAGTTTGCTGAGAAATATACAGTTGAAAACAGTTGATTACGATTTTGAGTCGGAGATGCTTTTTAAGTCTGGAGCTGTTGGCTGCGCCATTGTCGAGGCTCCGATCACGACTGTCTACGAGGGTTCTCATTCGTATATCAACCCCCTGGTCGATACTCTGCGCTTCATAAGACAGATTTTCAAACGGGTGTGGGGCTAACCGGCGCTTGTTTGCTTTTTGTCCCCTCACGTATTAGACTATTACCTATGAAACTGGCCCGGATCTTCTCTAACTACATCACCGTTCATTCAGAACCGGTTGAAGCGGCAATATCTCGCTGTCAACCGTTTGACTGTGACCTCCCTGAACACTTGACCCGCCGCCGTGAGCAGACCTTCATGTTGATACGAATGCAGAGAATCGAGGTGCCGGATGTCTAAGAAAAAACGCATACTGCTTACCAACGATGACGGCTATGTCTCGGACGGCATCAATGTTCTGTTCAAGATGCTGCAGAAAACAGCCGAAGTCTACATGGTGGCTCCCGACCGGGAGCAATCGGCCAGCTCGCATTCGCTTACCTTGAAGCGGCCTCTCCGGGCGCAGAAGCTGGACGCGCATCGGTACTCCATTGACGGTACTCCCACCGACTGTGTCATGCTGGCGATCCATCTTTTTTTCAAGCGGAAAAAGCCGGATATGATTATCTCCGGAATCAACCACGGTTCGAACATGGGGGAGGACGTAACTTACTCCGGTACGGTGGCGGCGGCTATCGAGGGGTCTATCCTGAGAATTCCTTCCATAGCCGTCTCGATGGTGAACTGGGAACCGGGGGCGTCAATGGCACGGGCCGCCAGGTTTGTGGTGAAAATGGTGTCTTCCTACCAGCGGTTCAATCTTGACCCGGCAACGTTCTTAAACGTCAATTTCCCCCTTGACAACGGTCGGCCATACGGCAAGTACGAGTTCACCCGATTGGGGATGCGGGAGTATAAAGACTATGTGATTCATAAGACCGATCCGAGAGGCAAAGCCTACTACTGGATAGGCGGCCAGGCCACCTGGAAAACGACCAAAGGCTCGGACTTCGAAGCGGTGCAGCGCGGGGTGGTTTCCATTACCCCCTTGAAACTCAATTTCACCGATGAGGAGTCGCTTCAACGGATGGAGGAGGTCAGGTTGAAACTGTGATGTCCGGTAGGGCTTGGCGATAAAAATGTTGACAATGGCTAAATAAACCGTAAAATAGATTGTCTAAAAGACAGGAGACTCGGGGCGTAGCGCAGTATGGTAGCGCACTTGGTTCGGGACTAAGGAGTCGCTGGTTCAAATCCAGTCGCCCCGATTTTCTCAGGACTGGCAAGGTGCTGCGGCACATAAGAAGCTAGACCTTAAACTGTACAAGACGTTGTTCCTTAAACTGGACTGCAGAGAGAGGATTTGAAAATGGCTGACGCCAGAAAAACGATGATTGCTGTTGTCGGAGCCGGCAGATGTTCAAAAAAACTGCGTGATATGGCTTCTCAAGTCGGCAAGTATGTAGCGGAGCACGACGGGGTCGTCGTGTGTGGGGGCTTAGGGGGTATTATGGAAGGTGCGGCCAGAGGCGCCAAGGAGGCCGGAGGGGTTACGATCGGTATCCTGCCAAGCGACAACAAAGAAGAGGCCAACGAGTACATTGACTATGTTATTCCCACCGGCTTCGGCGAGGCTCGCAATATCATGGTCGTCAGGACAGCCGATGCGGTGGTGGCGTTTCCGGGGAAGTACGGCACGTTGTCTGAAATGGCTTTTGCTCTACACGCTGGGAAACCTCTTGTCGCCATAAACGCCTGGAAACTCGGGGACGAAATCGAACAGGTCGATGATCCCATAGAGGCCGCCAAACGGGCGATGGAGCTTGCTGAGAAGGGAAAGTGAATTCAGTCGGGGCTCAATTGACAATTCGGGGTTTGGTGCAGGGGATTGGATATCGCTATTACTGTTATCGTGCGGCTAAGAGCCTCGGCTTGACCGGCTGGGTCAAGAACAACCCCGACGGTTCTGTTTTGGTCATGGCTGAAGGCGACAGGAGTCTGGTTGAAGAGCTAATCAAGGATCTCAAAGTTGGCCCGCCGAGCGCTGCCGTGACCGACGTTGACATTGCCTGGACCGAGTATACGGGCCGTTTCCGGAATTTTGACGTATCAATGTAAGGTCGGATGGCATGACCTCATGGGAGAGCTGAAAGAGTACATATTTTTGACTCAATATTGAGCTGTTTACAATGCCCCCGTAGCTCAGTCGGATAGAGCAGCGGTTTCCTAAACCGCGGGCCGCAGGTTCGATTCCTGCCGGGGGTATTTTATAATTGGTATAGATTCGTGTACAGTGTATTGTTTGTTTAAAAGCAACAACTAAGGTGGAGTATGATACGTACGTTTGTTGAAGTTCTATTGGTTGTACTAGTCGTAATACTGTGCCCGAAATACGGTCAAACGACTGAGCAGCAGAACCCGAATAGCACACCGGACCGCATTCTGGCTGATTTAACAGCCACGGAAAGAAAACTGGTTAAATCATCCAATCGGTTTGGCCTAAAACTGTTCCGTGAGATTGCGTCCAGAGGGGAGCCGGACCTCAATGTCCTTGTCTCCCCCATGTCAGCCTCTTACGCGCTGGCTATCACCTACAACGGTGCCGCCGGGGAGACCCGCGAGGCAATAGCCAGAACTCTGGAGATTGTTGGGCTATCGGTTGGGGAGATCAATGAGTCGTACCAGAGTCTGATCGAGATACTGATACAGGGTGATCCCATGGTGGATTTCAAGAATGCCAACTCAATCTGGTATCGTCTGGGCAAGCCGATTCAGTCAAGTTTCGTTGACCTGTGCAGCACCTACTTTGACGCTCGCGTACAGGAAATCGATCTCCGCGCACCATGGGCGGTGGATACAATCAACAATTGGGTCAATCTAAAAACCAATGGGAAGATTTCTGAAATAGTAAAGCATCCCCTTCCTCCAAAGACTGCGATGATTCTTCTGAATGCTGTATACTTCAAAGGCAGTTGGACTTTCCCATTTGACACTGCCCGCACCCGTACTCTCCCATTCCATCTGGCCGATGGTTCACAGACTGACTGTGAGATGATGTTTTTGCGTGAAAAGGACCATGCCTTTCAGATCTATAATACACTTATGCCCGATAGTAATGCCACCTACTTTAGAAATGAACTGTTTCAAGCGGTCAGTCTGCCATACGGCCAAGAAGGTTTTCGGATGATCGTTATGGTGCCGGATTCTTCGCTTACAGTAGACAGCATAATCAATAAACTCACTGTTGAGAACTGGTCGGACTGGTCGAGTGGTTTTTATCCGGAAAAATTCATACTGGGATTGCCGAAATTCAAATTCGACTATGCTGTTGACATGAATGAAATGCTTAAAGCACTCGGGATGGAAATCGCGTTCGACCCTGGCAGGTGTGATTTGAGCAATATGTTTGCCGATAGTGTCGGCTGGGTTGATGAGGTTAAACAGAAGACATTTATCCAAGTTGATGAAGAAGGAACAGAAGTGGCTGCCGTTACCCAGATACGCTTTGCAGAATCTCTTCCTCCGTTCGTATTGGCTGATCGGCCCTTTCTGTTCGTCATCCACGAAGAGGAATCAGAGGTGATTTTGTTTATCGGTAAGGTGGCTAATACTGTCTGGATCGATTGAGTGGCCGCAGGGTATGACCTGACGCGATACTGCTCCTTGAATGCTCCTATTGTTAAAAATTCCACTAAACAAACTCAGGGCATTAGCCGTTGTATAAAGAGAAGATAAAAACGTGATGAAAAATCGTAACAGGGAGGTATGCCATGTGGAAAGTGTTGAGATCATCTGCGATCGCATTTGTCTGCTTCACATCAGTGCAGTGCTCTAACAAGCCAGTTGATCCCCCGTACACTCCGCCGCGTGCGCTGACTGCAGCCGAGAAACACGTAGTTGAGTCCGATAACAAGTTCGGGCTCAGGCTCTTCAGGGAGATCGTCAAACAAGAGAAGGACTCAAATGTCTTTATCTCTCCACTGTCGGTCTCGATGGCCTTAGGCATGACCTACAACGGCGCCGAGGGCGCTACCGAGGAGGCGATGCGAAACGTCCTCGAGCTGGCCGGTCTGACCGAGCAAGAAATAAACGAGTCATACCGAAGCCTTATCGATTTGTTAACACAGCTCGACCCCCAAGTGATCTTTGAAATCGCTAACTCGATCTGGTGCCGAGAGGGTTTCCCGGTCAAAGAGGAGTTTATCAATATCAACCGAACCTATTTCGATGCCGAGGTCGCGGCGTTGGACTTCAACAAACCGGATGCCTCGAAAACGATTAACGGCTGGGTAGACGAAAAAACACATGGGAAGATAACGGAAATCGTTTCTGATCCTATCGATCCAGAGACGGTCATGTTTCTCATTAACGCCATCTATTTCAAAGGCGCCTGGACATGCGAGTTTGACGAAGAGGATACGCGGGAGGACTGGTTCACGCTGCCGGACGGTTCTCAAATCCGGTGTCAGATGATGAGACGGGAGGACGAATTCTCATATTTAGAAAACGATCTTTTCCAGGCGATTGATCTGCCTTATGGTAACGAAAAGTTCAGCATGACCGTTTTTCTCCCCAAGCCGGAGGTTGATATCGATTCGCTCATTAGCGAATTCAACCAGGAGAACTGGGATAGCTGGCTGGGCAGCTTTGCGAGTGACTCAGGTAAGCTCTATTTTCCTAAATTCACGCTGGAGTACAAAATCAAATTGAATGACGTCCTTACGGCGCTGGGAATGGGAATTGCTTTCGATGGCTCTCGAGCGGATTTCAGTGGAATCGCAGAAGTTAATCCCCTGGCGAATCTTTACATCAGCAAGGTACTGCACAAAACATTCATAGAGGTTAACGAAGAGGGCACGGAAGCCGCGGCGGTTACTTCAGTGGAGGTTGGCATCACCTCGATACAGCCGCCACACGGTTTCGTGATGCGCGTCGATCGGCCGTTTGTGTTTGCCATTCGCGAGAATCATTCGCAGACGGTACTGTTTATGGGCAAAATAGTGGAGCCGGCTTCTGAGTAACAGGTTTACAGAAAGGTTGCACCTCCCGACCGAAGGCGCAGCCTTCACTTGAGCATTTTTGGGGTGACCATCCAGTAGAGCGACCAATAGCTGGAGTCGTCTCTCACCAGACATACAATCCCCGCGTTCTGAAACATGACCGCGCTCCTGACCTCATCCCCGCAGATCAACTTCACCGCCAGCTTGTCAAGGTGGGGCAAGTGCCCAACCAGCATGAGGTCTTCTTTTTCTTCAGCCAGCCGGTTTGCCCAAATCGAAGGATCAACCAGCGGTTCCAGACCTTCGGTCGCGGAGACTCCTTCTGGGGGATTCAAATACCTTGCAAGGACCTCGGCTGTCTGCCGGGCTCGGGTTTTCCCGCTGTGTAAAATGCGGTCGACCTTAAGAGTGGTGTGCTCGGCCACGAACACGGCAACTTTCTCGACGTCAGTCCTTCCTTTGTCCGAAAGAGAACGCTGGGGATCTTCCTCTTTCAGTTTGGATTCAGCATGTTGCACAAGGTAAAGGTTCATCAAAACACCCTCCGGACTTGTTGTTCAATCTCAATTCTACCTCCACGTTCAAATTATACCCTCAAAAGGAAGATCGCAAGCTCCTTCACGGCGACTCGGAGTAGCGGGTCCTTGTTGACGACCTGACCTATCTCGTTGCCTATCTGTTCGACAGTGGCCCGACACTGTCGGATTGCCAATAGTGGCTGCGTCCCATGAAATTGGTTCTCACCTTTTCTCTGCCAAAAAAGGAATGACAGGCCGGCGGTGCTGTTCTATATTTGCCTTTCAAACCGGATGAAAAAGCGGAAAGGAGCCTCCATGAATTGTCTTGGCATACTTGTCTTCGCAACAGTCCTGGCCGCTGTTTCAGAGGGGAGTGGTTGGCCGTCTCCGTTTGCCATATCGGCGGACTCAGTCTATAAACACATCTCGATTCTGGCTGACGATTCTCTCGAAGGGCGTCAGGTGGGTGAGATTGGAGAATGGAAAGCGGCGCAATACATCGAGGGCGTTTTCGAATCAGCCGGGCTTGCTCCCGGGGGTGACGAGGGCACGTACTTTCAGGCCTTTGAGTTCATCAAGAGAATTGTTTTTAGCGATAAAAACCGGTTGGCCATCAACGGGCAGGAATTAGAACTCAATGAGGAGTTTGTACCCATGCGCCAATCGGCCGGCACCGGTTTCGCGTTTGACCATGTGGTGTATGTGGACTATGGCATCAAAGTTGATGAAGAGGACGGGAGTTATAACGACTATGAAGGAAAGGACGTCGCCGGAAAGGCGGTCGTGATCAAGCGCTATGCGCCATCGTCAGAGGACTATCCTGGTATCGATTTCGAGAAGTACAGTTCCCTGACAAACAAGATCCAGACCGCCCTAGATCACAAGGCAAAGGGAATATTCTTTATCACCCCCGAGGACCGGGATGATACGCTGCACACCATAGGCCCAGTCCGCGTCTACCCTAAAGAGATACCCATAATCTTCCTCCGCCGAAAGGGATTGGAAAGGTTGGGGTTGAGTCTGTCACGTCCGGAGATTGTGTCCGCCGTCGGTGAAACGGAACTGGTCAAAGTTCGCGATACTGGATATAACGTGGTCGGTTACCTGCCGACCGATAACGACACGACCATAATCATCGGCGCCCACTACGATCATCTCGGCTGGGGCGGACCGATCTCGCGGTATCGCGGTGAGGAGAAAATGATCCACAATGGAGCCGATGACAATGCTTCTGGCACGTCCGCGTTGCTGGAGCTGGCTCGATATTTTTCCTCCGTCAGGGATCAGATAAAGTATTCTCAGTTGTTTATCGCGTTCTCAGGCGAAGAAGCTGGGGCTCTCGGGTCAAATTACTACGTCAGGCACATGACGGTGGATTCAAGCAAAGTCAGGATGATGGTCAATATGGATATGATCGGTCGCCTGAGAAACCAAGAGCACGGCCTGGCCGTCTTTGGCACCGGCACCTGCCCGGAGTTCATGAGTTATTTCGACAGCCTTAGCCACAACGGCATAAAAATGGTGTTTAAGGAATCGGGCGGCGGTGGTTCGGACCAGATTTCCTTCTACAACCATAAGATACCTGTACTCCACTTTTTTACCGGCGCCCATGAGGACTATCATAAGCCGTCCGACGATATCGATAAGATCGACTTCAAGGGGACGGTGAAGGTCGCCAATCTCATTGGAAGAGTCGTTTCCGATTTTGACAGATACGACGGTGCTCTAATTTTTCAAAAGACCAAAGACCCCGGAGCCGGAAAGCGTCGCGCCTCATTTTCCGTTACGCTCGGTATTACACCCGATCACGTCACCGAAGTGAAAGGTCTGCGCGTGGGTAACATTATCCCTGATCGTTCTGCTGAACGGGCCGGACTTCTGGAGGGAGACATCATCATCAAGATGGGCGATATAGAGATAAGCGACATTTATGACTATATGAACAGTTTGTCGAGGTTTCGTATGGGTGACACGACCGTGGTCGTGGTGGAACGAGGTGTGGATACGCTGAATCTGCAGGTGGTTTTCGAGTAGTCATGGGTGCCGCACCCGCCAAAGGCGGGCTGTGCGAAGGATTGCATCTTAGGCGGAGCAATTGGAATCCCATCCTTATGTGTGAGACTACCCACAGCAGAGCTGTGGGCCACCCGCGAAATGTAAAAGACAAGTGAATCAGGTGATGGCTGCCATGTGCGGGTGCCACTCAATGTACGACTGGTAACATAGGGTACACTACAGCGTGGACTACCGGCTTCGCGGTCCTCCAGATGCACCGTCTCTTCGGGGATCAGCGACGCCAATGAACAAATCTCCGTCACGCATAACAAGCTGTACACAGCCCAGGTAAAACGAATACGGGTCACGTAGATCTATTTCGAACCCATAGTCCTCAAGGGTGGACACGATATCATCGCGCATCCTGGAGGCCTCCAGAGATACTCTGCCATCTATGTCACAATACAGGCGAGGAGCGTCCACAGCTTCAAAAGGAGACTGTTTTCGCAACCGGAGCAGAACTTGAAAAATGGATGCCGTGATACGCTCGCTGCCGGGGGACCCGAGGACCAGCCAGGGTTTTCGTCCGCGAAAAACTATAGCAGGCGCCGCACTGGCCCAGGGTACTGCATTTGGCCGAAGATAATACGGATGACCGATGTCGCCATGTTCAAAGGCCATGAGGTAGTTGTTGTAGAGAAATCCCAGTTCTTCGGAGGCACAGCGGGAACCGTAAATACGCTCGATCGACTGAGTCAAACCTACAACGTTCCCGAAGCGGTCCATGACTGATAGATGGGTTGTCTCACCCTGTGATCGGATTCTTCGTGCGACTGATTTAGCGTAGTCTATGTTCATCATTTTGAGGTCGGAAACTTGGGCATAGTAATTTGGATCATAAGGTCGATCACGTCGGTCCCGGTAGGCTTGACGCATGACCCTGGCAAGCATCAGCGCGCCTTCCGGCTTATCAATCCGGCGGTATTTTTTGGGCAGACAGCTCATTATATTGAGCATTTCGATTAGACTGCGGCCGGCCCCAGGAGGCGGAAAGGTCATGACCCGCATATCGTCAAACCAACAGGCAACCGGCCTGCGCTCAGTGGGAGGCTGAACCTGGGCCAAATCGTCCTTACGGATCAGACCGCCGTGGCGGACCATGTCCGCATGTATCAGGCGCGCTATGCGGCCAGTGTAAAAGTCTTCCACGCCCCTTCTGGTCAGTCGCCTCAGGGTCTCGGCAAGGGCCGGTTGCTTCATACGTTCGCCGACCCGGTACGGATTTCTTCCATTCTTGAGAAAGTGCCGAGCGGCTGTTCCCTCTCGAAGGGACTTCAATCGACGGCGGGTAAGAGCCTCATGAAGAGCTGTTACTATCACACCTTCTTCAGCCAACTTAATAGCCGGCTGCAGTACGCGCGACCAGGGTAGCTTGCCGTACCAACTGAGCGCGCAAGCCAACACGCGGGGTGTAGTCGGCACGGTTGCAGATGTATAGCCTCGCCGACATTCCTCACTGGAAATACTACCAGGAATCGCTCTGTGCGGGGCATTGGAGGATCCATCCAGTGCTACGGTTTTTCGTGATTGCGCCAGGTGCAGTATAATAAAGGTCTGTCCGCCGAGACCGGAGGCGGATGGCTCGCAGACTCCCAGGGCCAATGCCGCGGCCACCGCGGCATCCATTGCGTTCCCCCCGTCGGCCAGCACTTCCACACCGGCTTCTGTCGCCAGATAGTGCTGGGTAGCAATCATCCCGTACCGTGACACCGCAACTCGTTGTGGCGGGCGAATCCGAACGCTGCCGAAGTCCAGCAGTTCTAAATCTGATCTCCATGTCTGAGGAGTTCTCATAGAACTACTTTGTTTCCTGCGCCACCAGGAACTGAGCCAGCAGCAACGTGCGCTGCAGCAGGCTGATCCTCTGAACGGATTCGTGAGGTGTGTCCATATCACGCACGACTGGCCCGATACCACAGACCACTGCCGTAGAGGAAGGTACCAAACCGGCTACTGACGGGTACGTTGACGATTCATAGAGGAGTGGAATTTCCCACTCTTCGGCAACCTTCATCAATGAACGCATAAGCTGATCATTCTTTTTTCGCTTTTTCATTGGTGGGCGATCGGAAATCAGTTCTAATTTCCAACGATATTCATTGTCACTGAGAATCTGGCGCATTGATCGTTCAATGGAATTTGCTACTTGCACATCATAGGAACTGAGCAGCATTGTCACGAGGATACGATGTGGCAGCATTCGAGGGTAAGCTTCAGTTTTCATATCCGACACCGCAACGGAAATACGGTTTTCTCTGGATGACAGTTTGGCCATTTCGTCGAGCTTCGATGAGACCCATCTCAATACGCCGCGTTTCTTGTACGTCTTTCCCAGCCGTCGAGGACTTCCTTCAACCACTAGGTGATATTTGCGCCACCCGCGACGTTGAGTAATCATTCGGTTGCCTATGTTTCCCGGGCGCAAGACCAGCACGCGTTTCGCTTTGGCAGCGGCGGCTTGAATAACATCGCCGCTATACCGGCACTCACGCCCTTCGTCGGCATAATAGAGAACACCAATAGGCAACTTGCGCAGCCGGCGAACGCTTCTAAGTGCTCGCAGGGCAAACTCGGTTATTACCAGCGGTGCGCGTGAAACGCCCACACCTTCGCCATACAGCCACTCAGGATCACGACGAAAGGCCTGGACCGGTGCATCGAAGCCCATTGGCACATCCAGATGCCCTATCAACAGCGTACCGCCTTCAAAGCCGGATCGGCTTTCCCATGTCCAAACGTACCGTTCATCGGTAAGCTCTCTGACAGGACGGAGCAGTATCTCTGCTAGCGACTTGCTAAGTTTGGATTGCGCTTCTTGAAGACCAGGGAAATCAGTTGTCCTACTGGAAAGAGCGGTCCACTCCCGTACACGTCTTTCAATCTGGTCACGGCGCTCTACGAGAAAAGAAAAGACTGATTGTCCCAAGTCAGTTTTTTTAACATCAATCTTAGGCGGTTTGGGTGTGCCAAAATAGCGCGCTGATGCTACTTCAACCAAACGACAGACCAACCTCCCGAAGTCGAGCCCGGCCACTTGGGCAGCAAGGGTGTACGAACTGCCTTCTCCCAAATTCGGCAGGCTGTTTACTTCAAGCACATAGAGATTGCCTTCCCGATCAAGGCGCATATCGATGCGGGCACAATCATGGCAACCCAATGACTTGAAGGTACGTAGGGCAAGGTCCTGGGCTTTGGCAACCAGTTCCTCGGAAAGATCTGCAGGACACTTCCGGTCAATTTCACGATCTGAAATGTGGCTCTTATCTTCATACGTGTAGATATTTGGTCCTTCTGATCCGAATAGCAATTCAACCGGGGGGAGAGTCTCGGGAGGATTGTTCCCGAGCAAGCCGATGTTCAACTCTCGACCCTCTATATATCGCTCGACAAGAACGGCCTGGTTGTACTTCTGAAATATCGCATCGGCGCCTTCTCTAAGTTCCGCTTCGTTATGTGCAATCCTAATCCCAAATGAGACAGCCTCATGCTTGGGCTTCACTATCAGGGGATACGGCAAGCTGGGGATTTCGAATCCAGGGCTATCCAGAACTATGAAGTCAGGAGTAGGAATATCGTATTGCCTAAACATCATCTTCGCTACAACCTTGTCCAGAGCCAGCGAATGAGCGAGCGGGCCGGAGCCAACATACGGGATACCAACCATTTCGAGTATACTCGGGACGTGTGTATATCTGGCCTGTCCCTGGATGCCATACGAAACATTAAAGACTAAACCCGGCAGTTCGCCTTTCACGACTCTGGGCATGAAATCCTCGAGATGGTCAACCAGATCCTTATCTCCCTCGAACGTCCTTACCTGATGCCCTCCGAGCTTTAAGCCATCAGTGATTTGTCTTATCGTCTTCAGCCCGATTCGTTCCTGGTTAGGAAAGCCGAAGAGATTGATGACTTTGTCGCTGTTTCGGTTATATACAATTGCCACTTTCATTTCATGTCTCTAACCAAATAATGCGGTAGGAACAGGGGTCTTGCCCTGCTCTAACTGTCTGCGGCGCACGTTCACTCCCTGCCCTCCGGTTCCTTTCCTTTCGCGCGGATGACCGAAATAACACCCTTCACTTTGCGTACCTTGTCAAGAATCCTGTTGAGGTGCGACAGACTGGACACCTCAACCGCAAACTTCCCCACGGCAGTGGTATCGCGGGCATACATTTCCGCCGCCCGGACATTGGTGTCGGCGTCGGCGACAGCCTGAGTAAGGTCACGGAGCATGTTTTTCCGATCCTCAACCACCATATCCAGTTGCACCACGAAAGCCTGGCCTTTGGGCGTGTCCCAACTGACGTCAATCCTTCGCTCCGGGAACCGCGTCTGAAGGTCGATGGCCAGAGAGCAGTCGGCGCGATGGACTGTCACCCCTCTTCCTCTCGTTATGAAGCCGACGATGTCCTCACCGGGGATGGGCTGGCAGCAGCCGGCAAATCGGAACATCATGTTGTCCAGTCCATGCACGCGGATTCCTTTAGCGCGGCGAATCCGGTCCATCACTTTGCTCACCAGCCCGGTCTCCAGTTCTTCCTCGGCGGGCGTAATCAGAGCTACCAGCGAGCGGGCTGACAAGTCGCCATTACCAATAGCCGCAAAGAGATCCTCTACTGATTTCTTGTTGAGCTGTTCAGCATACCCTTGCAGGATCTCCTCACCGGGAAGCTTGAGATGACTATCCCGAAGTTTGCGTTCAACGATTTCGCGACCGAGCGCAACAGCCTGCTCAAACCCGGCCTGCTTGAGCCAGCGTCGTATCTTGGCCCGAGCGGTGGAGGTCTTGACGAGCTTAAGCCAATCGTGCGACGGCGAGCGGTTCAGATTGGTGATGATTTCGACCGTGTCGCCGGTCCTGAGTTCCGAAGAGAAGGGCTGCAGGCGATTGTTTATCCTGGCACCGGCACAGTGAATCCCCACCTCGGTGTGAATTTGAAAAGCAAAGTCGAGCGGAGTGGAGCCTTTGGGTAGATGTATAAGTTTTCCTTTGGGCGTGAAAACAAAAGTATCCTCGGAATACAGATCGATCTTCAGATAGTCAAGGAAATCCGACGGGTTGATCATGTCTTTCTGCCATTCAAGAACGTCGCGCAGCCAGATCATCTGACGGTCGGACTTGCTCATCTCCTGACGCCCTTCTTTATAGAGCCAGTGAGCGGCAATTCCGTTTTCAGCGATATTGTGCATCTGGTGGGTCCGGATCTGTATCTCCACCATCCTGTTGTGAGGGCCGAAAACGGTCGTGTGCAGCGACCGGTAGCCGTTCGGCTTGGGATTGGCGATGTAGTCATGAAAGCGGTCCGCCACCGGTTTCCACATGGCGTGCAAAATTCCCAAAGTATGGTAGCACTCACGTTCGGTGCCGACGATAATCCGAATGGCAAACAGGTCGTAGATCTCTTCGAAGAGGACGTTGCGATCCCTAATCTTGCGATAGACGGAATCGAGGTGCTTGGCGCGTCCGTAGACGTTCGCCTGGATGCCGTTTTC
>Ga0307437_1000741_pt1 | contig 23974 bp, 22 predicted proteins | sample SalMarWE160390MG_FD_202146 | JGI IMG/M metagenome (GOLD analysis project Ga0307437, IMG submission 202146) | Salt marsh sediment microbial communities from the Plum Island Ecosystem LTER, Massachusetts, United States - WE1603-90 | ecosystem: Environmental > Aquatic > Marine > Intertidal zone >...
TCAGCTCGATAGGTTGGGGGGGCAAGCCTGGCAAAGGGCCACAAAACGGGTCAAGCGGGCGGTCCAGGAGGCGGCCAGAGAACTCCTGGAGATCTATGCCGCCCGTAAGGCCTTTCAAGGCTTCGCCTTTTCCCCTCGCGATGCCTACGTTAAGGAGTTTGAGGCGGGCTTCAAGTATGAAGAGACCCCCGATCAGGGGGAGGCCATCGAGCGGGTGATGGAGGATATGGAGGCGCCGAAGCCCACAGACCGGTTAGTCTGCGGGGATGTGGGCTATGGGAAGACCGAGGTGGCCATCAGGGCCGCCTTCAAGGCGGCCCTGAATAACAAGCAGGCCGCCGTTCTGGTCCCCACCACCGTCTTGGCCCAACAGCACCACGTGACCTTTACCTCCAGGCTCCGAGGCTACCCCGTGGTGGTGGAGAGCCTGAGCAGGTTCAAGTCCCGTGCCGAACAGGGGGAGATCCTGCAGCGCCTCAGGGAGGGAAAGATCGATATCATCATCGGGACCCACCGCCTCCTTCGACCTGATGTCTCTTTTCGAGATTTGGGGCTTTTGATCATCGACGAAGAGCATCGCTTCGGTGTCTCCCACAAAGAGCGATTAAAGGAGATGAAGAAATTGGTGGACTGCATCACCCTCACCGCCACCCCCATCCCGCGCACCCTGCAGATGTCGCTCTTGGGAATCAGGGATCTGAGTTTAATCACCACCCCCCCTCCCAATCGTCAGTCCATCCGTACCCACCTCATCACCTTTGACGAGGAGGTGATTAAGCAGGCCATCCTAACCGAGGTCGACAGGGGCGGTCAGATCTTCTTTGTGCACAACCGGGTGAGGAATATCGAAGCGATGGCCTCCCTGGTGGGGGGGCTGGTTCCTGAGGTTCGCCTCGCCATAGCCCACGGGCAGATGCGGGGGCGGGCCTTGGAGGGGGTGATGATGCAGTTCGTTCAGGGAGAGATCGATCTCCTGGTCTGCACCAGCATCATCGAGTCCGGGCTGGACATCCCCAACGCCAACACCATCATCGTCAACCATGCAGAGCGCTTCGGATTGGCCGACCTCTACCAACTCAGGGGGAGGGTGGGCAGATCTGCCGAGCGGGCCTACGCCTATTTGATCGTTCCCCCCCGGCAACACCTCTCCCGCGAGGCCCTCAAGAGGCTACGGGCCATCCAAGAGCTGAGCGAATTGGGCTCCGGCTTTCGGCTGGCCATGCGAGATCTGGAGATCAGGGGGGCGGGCAACCTTTTGGGTCACGTTCAATCGGGCCACATCGCCGAGGTGGGTTTCGAGCTCTATAACAGCCTCTTGGAGAAGGCCATGAGGGAGCTCAAGGGTGAAGAGGTGCGAGAGCGTGTGACCCCTGAGATCCATATCCCCATCGAGGCCTCCATCCCCGCCGAGTATATCGCCAACGATAAGCAACGTCTTCTCTTCTACAAGAGGCTGTCCGTCCTGGAAGATGAGAAGGAGATCGAGGAGATCACGGAAGAGCTGCACGACCGCTTTGGCCCTGTCCCCCCACCCCTCTTGAACCTCCTGGAGGTCATCAGATTAAAGATATGGCTGAGCCAGTTCTCGGTCCAGCGATTCGAGCTCAGGGATAACAGGGCGGTGCTGACCTTTGTTTCCGAGGGGGCGATCTCCCCGGAGAAGGTGGTGGATCTCATCGAGCAGGGGGGCGGCAAGTATCGGTTGACCCCGGAGATGAGGTTGATCTATACACCCGAAGCGAGGCACTGGAGGGAGGTACTGGAGGAAACGAGAAACATCTTGCAAGGGCTGGTATGATATGATATTTTTTGCACATATGAAGGAAATTCGGCCAATAAAAAAAGGTAACATATGGTGGCTCGTACCCTTCCTTGTGTTGCTCTTATCCCCGCTCTCGTGTGACAAGACTCAATCCTTGAAGGGGAAGGAGTTGGCAAGGGTAAACGACCGCGTGATCACCCTGGAGGAGTTCGAACAGGAGATGGAACAGCTTCCACAATCTGCTAAGCTGCAAATGATCTCCGAGGAGGGGAGAAAGAAATTTTTGCACGATCTCATAAACCAAGAACTCCTCTTACAGGAGGCACACAAGAAAGGGCTGGATGAGAAAAAGGAGATCCTGGCCAAGCTAGAAATACTAAAGAAGGGATTGATCATCAATGCCCTCGGGGAAGAACTCTGTGCGGGGAAGGATGAGGTCAGCGATGACGAGGTGGAGGCGTATTATCAAGAGAACAAGAAGGAATTTATCCTGGAACAGGTGCGGGTCAGACATATCCTGGTGAAGACATTGCCGGAGGCCCAAAAGATCAAGAGGCGGTTGGATCAGGGAGAGGATTTTATCACCTTGGTGAGGCAATACTCCATCAGCCCCAGCAAGGCACGGGGGGGCGACCTCGGCTATATCGAGAGGGGAAGGGTGGGGAAGGAGTTCGGACAAGCAGCCTTTTCCTTAAAGAGGCCGGGAGAGCTCAGCGACATCGTCAAGACGACCTTTGGTTATCATATCATCCGCCTTGAAAATAGGCAGGGCCCTCGACAGCGCACATTTTTCGAGGTACAAGAAGAGATCAGAAAACTCCTCAGCGACAAGAAGCGAAAAGAGATCCTCACTACCCATCTGGAAGAGCTGCGAGAGGGGGCTCAGATCCTCATCAATGAGGAGCTGTTGGTAGCTGAGGAGGAAGAGGATTCGTGAGATACTGCTTCAGGTTTCTCATCGCGTTCCTCATGATCGCGGCTGTTCTGAGCTCCTGCAAGAGTACTATGCCATCACACGTAGTAGCGGAGGTCGATGAGGATTCCATTACCGTTGAGGAGTTCTCGGCAGTACTCTTCCCTTTGGTTGAGGGCTACCACACCCCACCCTCTCCTCAAGAGGAAGTGGCTTTGAAGAACCTGAAAAAAGCCCTCCTGGATCAGCTCATCGAAAAAAGGCTTATACTCACTGAGGCCCAAAAGATGGGAATAACGGTGAGCGATGATGAACTAGAGGAGGCCCTTGCCTCCATTCAAAGGAGTTACCCTCAAGGTGGGTTTGATGAGGTCGTGCGTGATGAAGCTGCCCTCCGCCAATGGAAAGAGCAGTTGCACCAGAGGCTTTTGATCGAGAAGGTTATCAGCAGGGTCTCCCAGGTTACCTTCGCCATTGATGAAAATACCTTGCGGAAGTACTACAAGGAACATCGATCGGAGTTTATGGTACCCGAGCAGGTGAGCGTACGACAGATCGTGACCAAAGACCGCCCAGATGCAGAGCGCCTCCTCAGCAAACTTAAGAAGGGGGCATCCTTTGAAGAGCTGGCGAGGAAATACTCTATCGCTCCTGAGGCCGAAGGGGGGGGTGATCTGGGATTCTTCGGACGGGGGGACATGCCGGAGGAGTTTGATGTGGTCTTTTCTTTACAGGCGGGAGAAACGAGCGATATCGTGCAGAGTCCCTATGGATATCACCTCTTTCAGGTCGTGGCCAAGCGGGGGCAGTCTGAATCGAATTTTGCTGAGGTGAAAGATCAGATCAGGAAGATAATCGTGCGAGAAGAGGAAGGTAAAATCTTCCAGGATTGGCTGAAAAGGGTCAAGAAAAAGGCGCGTATTAAAGTGAATAAAAAGGCCCTTGAAGGGATGAAAATTCCTGCTCCTCAGGAAAAAGAGGATAAAGAAAATCAATAAAGGAGGGGGTATCGGTAAATGGTGAAAAGGGTGTTCCAAATTATGCTCATCTTTTCTCTGCTGGCACCTTTTCCCGCAGCGGGCAAGGTATTCGATCGTGTGGTGGGGGTCGTGGGTGGTGATATGATTACCCTCTCCGACCTTGATGCGGCCATGCCGCGGTATGGGATGGCAAACATCCTTGATGAAGGGAACCCTTTAGATAAGGAAATCAGGCTGAGCCAGGCGCGCAAGGCAGTCCTGGAGTTGTTAATCGAAGAGAGGATCCTACAAGGGGTGGCCGGTCGGTTTGGTGTCAAGGTCGAGGCAGAGGAGGTAGACAAGGCCATTGAGAGGATGAAGCAGGAAGGGAATGTAAGCGATGATCAGATGAAAAAGGAACTCGCTGATCAGGGATTCACTGAGGAGGGGTATCGTCATTTTCTCACGGCACAGATCAGGCGGGCCAGAATCATAGAGGCCGTCATCAAGCCTCAGGTATCCATGGCTGAGGAAAAGATTCAGGAATATTATCAAGGCCACGCGGACAACTATCTGTCCCCGGAGGTGAGGGTGAGCCAGATATTGATCCAGGTTTCCGCTGAGCCAACACCCAAAGATTGGGAGCAAGCCAAAACGAAGATGAAAAAGGTGTTGCAGGGGTTGAAGAAAGGGACGTCTTTTGAAGAGATGGCCACCCTCTACTCGGATGACACAGGCTCAGCCCGCTCAGGAGGAGACCTCGGTTTTTTTACAAAGGGCGAGATGCTCCCGATGCTCGAAGCGGTGGTCTTCACCATGGAAGCAGGGGAGATGAGTGGAGTCATTCAATCCTCTCAAGGCCTTCATCTCCTTAAGGTGACGGAAAAGAAGGAAGGGTCGGTCCTCTCCCTCGAAGAAATAAAAAACAAGGTCATGGAAGATTACTACCGGGAAGAGGTAACAAGGCTCTATACCAAGTGGCTGGAGGATTTAAAGGCACGCTCCAACGTGGAGATAAAACTCTAAATCCCCCTGTGTGACTGCCCGCACTATGCCCTCCCCCCTTATCGCCATAACTATGGGCGACCCTGCCGGCATAGGACCGGAGATCATCGTCAAGACCATAGGAGAGAAAAGGGTCTCTGCTCAGTGCCGGCCCGTGGTGTTAGGCGATGAGGGTATTGTATCGTATACAACTCAATGGTTGAAAAGCTCTGTAACGATCAAAAGGATCGGGGAACCTGAGCAAGGGGTATTTAAGGCAGGCATCCTGAACCTTATACCCCTGACCGACCTCGCCCCTGAGGAGATTCCCCTCGGCACGCCCCAGAGGAAGGGAGGAGAGGCGGCCTATCGTTATATCGAGAAGGGGGTAAGGCTGGCGCAGGCGGGCATTGTTGATGCCCTCGTGACGGCCCCCATCAGCAAAGAGGCCCTTAATGTGGCCGGGCACCCCTTCCCCGGCCACACAGAACTCCTGGCAGCACTGACCGGGGCAGAGGACCAGGTGATGATGCTGGCGGGTCCCCGATTGCGCGTAGCCCTGGTGACGACACATCTTCCCCTCGGAGCGGTTCCCGCCGCCCTTTCCAGAGAGCGCATCAAGAGGACTATCAGGACCACCTTTGAGGGATTGAGGGAGTATTGGGGGATCACCTCTCCCCAGCTGGCCGTGGCTGGGCTCAACCCCCATGCCGGCGAGGGAGGACTCTTCGGCTCCGAAGAGCAGGAGGTTATCGTGCCTGCCATAGAAGAATGTCGTCAAGAGGGTATGGCTGTCGATGGTCCCCTCCCCGCTGATTCCCTCTTCTTTCATGCCGCTTCTGGGAGGTATGATGCGGTTGTATCTATGTACCATGACCAGGGTTTGATCCCCCTAAAACTTCTTCACTTCAGGGATGGTGTAAACATTACCCTGGGATTGCCCATCATCAGGACGTCGGTTGATCACGGGACGGGATATGATATCGCTGGTCAGGGTGTGGCCGATCCGACGAGCCTCATCAGCGCCATCCTGACGGCATCACAGATGGCCGCGGCCAAGAGGAACAGGGGTTAGGATGCAGAGTTGGATCGTCTTTTTGCTGATTGGCCTATTGGTTGGAGCAGCAGGGGGGTTCTCTGGCCTCGGTGGTGGTTTTCTCCTTGTCCCTATCCTCCTCTTTATGGGGTTCGAGGCCCAGCAGGCCGTGGGGACTGCCTTTGCGGTGATTTTGATGGTCGCTATTTCCGCTCTCTTAGCCCACGGTCAATTGCACCATGTGGACTACCGCTTGGGGATTATCATCGGCGTGGGAGGGATCATCGGCGCCCAAATTGGGGCGCGATTGGTGGAATTCGTCCCTACGGTTGTTTTTCAGCGGATCTTCGCCCTTGTCTTGGTCCTCATAGCGGCGAAGATGTTTTTTCAGCGGTAGAAGAACGATCTCTTACTGCTTCAACAGATTCCAGGTTGCTGGGGTCACCACCCCGTTGGGTTGTAACCCATTGGCCCGCTTGAACTCGACGATGGCTCCCCACGTCTCTTTATTCCACACACCGTTGACTGGCCCATTATAATAATCCTTCGTCGTTAAGGCACTCTGAATTTCTATAAGGGGGACATCCACCTGTATCATGGAGCAAGCGCCGCCCGGCGGACACGTGGGGTTACAGTATGGTGCACAATAGGGTGAACAGGTAGGGCTGCAATTGGGGGAGCAGGGGTAACACGTGGGGCTGCAGGAGGGGGCACATCTCGGACTGCACGGGGAACAGGTGGGACTGCAGGGTGCACACCTCGGGTTGCAGGTTGGGCTACACGCCGGGGCGCACAGACGACGAGGGGGACATCGCCACGCCACATCAGTGCCGTTGGCGGCCCTGATCTCCGGGGGTTCAAAGATGCCTTTTATGCCGAACAACAACCCGGTGTAGAGGCCGGCGAGATACTTCAGCGAGGTCTTGATAAAACTCCTCCTGCTCTCTTTGTGTGCCATTGTCTCCTCCTTAGTTATCTCTACAATTCCTCATGACTGCTTCGTCATCCACGAAGCGCGAACGACCACGATCAGTAGCGGCTATTGGTCGTTGGTGTGGATTGTTATGTCTCCCCTTTTTCTTCATCTTCGGGACAGAGTCCTTCGTAACCTACCTCACCCGCTAACCCTTCTGTCAATGGAAACCTTGTTGGGTTCAGCGTCCCGCAAAGAATGCCAACAAGCAGGCTCAAGTAAAATAGCCATTTAGATAGCGAACCGAAGAAGTTATTGTTATCCAAATAATTACAGCCAATTAAAGCAACGGTTGCACATAAAGCCATTGCGAATATTCCATTGAATATTCTGTGCAACCAGTTGGGTAAATAAACATTTAACCTTTTTTAGGCATAACCATAACCCCCTCTCCTGCTGGCGGGAGAGGGTTGGTCCCGCTCCGCTTTGCACAAATTAGAGAATGCGGGATGCCGCAAGGCGGCAGGTGAGGGTGGATATAATTTTTCCCCCTCACCTTTATCCTCTCCTCCCTGGGGAGAGGAAATATTGAGGATCCATTTTCATAAGTAATTTTAGCAAACGGATTAAAAATAACAAGAGCAAATTACTTTCTTTGCCACCTTCCACGATACGGGTCATAAAGGCACCGGGGGGACTTGGCATAGAGGTTTCCCCCCTGGGCATAGGCCAATGGACGGCAATCATGGCAGGCGTATCGATACTCGCAATCCTGACACACTTCAACCTGGTCCTTGGTTAACCCCCAGAGCTCTTGTATTTTTTTGTTTTGCAGTGAATCTTTCAAACCCTCCTCACAGATATTCCCGACCACGAGGTCACGGGCGAATATGCAGGGTATCACCTCTCCTGCCGCGGTGACGGCCACCTTTCCAGCCCAACAGCTGTTATTTCTTTGGTTGACATAAAAGGAGTGCTTATCGGTCCAGAAATTGGCTTCGCTCATCTGGCCGGAAAACTCCGGGGGGAGGTTGAGGGGTTGTATCTCCTGGGAGCACCCTCTTCCCGTTGGCCTGACAGGGTCAGGCAACTTATACTCTACCCCCATGCTGTGAAGAAAATCTACCGTTGCGGAGAGATCGTCCTGGTTCTGCTTCATGGCGATGACAGCCACCCGCACCGGGACATCGTTATCCCTGAGGAGGGTGATGGCCTTTACTGTCTTGGCATGGCTCCCCGTAACCCCTGTGATGCTATCATGGGTCTTCGGGCTGGAAGAATAGAGGGTAGTGGCGATGTGCACCCCGCTATCCCTCAAAAAGGGGATGCGTCCTTTTTTGAGGAGCGTGAGGTTGGAGAAGATCTCAACGAAGATGTATCCTTTGTGCAGGGCAAAGTCGACCAATGAAAAAAGGTCTTTTTTGAGGAGTGGTTCACCGCCGATAAACTGGACCTGGGAGCACCCGAGGGCTCTTGCCTGTCGCATGACGACCTTCCATCCTTCTCCATCCACCCTGTCAGGCTCGGGCGAGGAGAGGCAGTCACCGTAGCAGTGGATGCAAGTGAGATTGCATGCGGAGGTTACCTCCAGCCAGATAAACTCCAGGGTGGTTTCAGGGATAGTTCCCTGAGATTCCTTCCGAACTGGAAAAGGGGCCTCGGCGTTCTCCACAAGCTCCATATTGATCAACTGATCGACGAACGCTCGGTGCCGTCTCTTGACTATGCTGTGCTGAACGGAGGTCACTACTCTGTGGGCAGAACGGTTGAGGGAGTAGACCTTTCCCTCTGAAAGATCATAGAGGGCACTTCGAGCCACCCCCTGTACGAGGACACAATCCTCCTTAAGGCGAACATACATCCTTTTCTTGGTATCTCTAGAGGGAGCTTTTTTGCTGATATGCGGCCCTGCTTTGGACAATCGAACGGCCCTCCTCGGTAACGTATTGAGTATTCTAGCATGTCCACCATCCGCCGGGCAATAACAAGCCCTTGTCAGAATAATTTTTTCAACCCCTTGACAATTGTTGCCCGTTTGGGGGAATCTATGGGGCACGTTTTGCGAGATGTATGGATATCAATAAAAAAAGATTGTACAGGTCACCATGAGCGAATTACTATAAAGAGGTGGAAATATGAACTGGCTTATGGATTTAGATACTGCCCTTCTGCGCCTTTTGAACCTGCAGTGGACCCATCCGTTCATCGATCGGTTTCTCCCCCTCTTTTCCGATTTTGATGTATGGATGATCCCCTTTATTATTCTTTTGATCTTCATCGTGATCAAAGAGCGCCTCAAGGGGCTCCTCATAGCAGCTGGCCTCGGTTTGACCATCTTGCTCAGCGAGGCGATGAGCACCGAGGTGATGAAGGAACTCGTAGACAGGATCAGGCCGTGCCACATCCATGAGTGGGTGCGCTTAATAGAGGGGTATTGTCCCAAGTCCCCGGCCTTCACTTCGAGCCATGCCACCAATATCGTGGCGTCAATTACATTTTTATCTTTTTTCTTTCCGCGGTGGCTCTTTGTGATGGTGCCTCTGGCCATTCTCGTAGGCTATTCCCGAATCTACCTGGGGGTTCACTACCCCCTGGATGTCGTCGGGGGGGCGATACTCGGTGCCGGATGTGGGTGGGCGGTTTTTTGGGTTTTCAAACAGTTCGTCTTTCCACGCATCGGTATTGAGGTGAAGTCTGTCCGCCCCAAACCAGAGGAAGGTTCTCCGGCCAAGCGTCGAAAATCCGAGTAAGACCGTTTGTTACAGGTTCAAGAACAAGCTGTAAAAAGATTTTTTCTGTGGGATGTGATCCTGCCTCAGTTTTGTGAGCGGAGTCTAAATAGGCTCGTACGCGTGAGAGGTCACACTCTCTTTTTCCTCTGCTTCCCCGAGAGGACAGATGGAGAGCGTGCGATCCACTGGGTCCAAGCGGAGTTGAACAGCGCAGGCGGCCTTGTACTGATCGAGGGTGATGAGTTTTGAGGTGTGCATTAACCCAAGGACTGTCCTATAACGCTCCAAGGCCCTTTCTGGATACAGGATGGGGTTATACCTTGTGGGACTGGGAATGATGGCCGCCAGCAGGATAGACTCAACAAAATTCAGATCCACCGGGGATTTACGAAAGTAGTGCCAGCTTGCCTCTTCCACGCCGTATACCCCAGGGCCCCACTCGATGATATTGAGATATAGTTCAAGGATCCTGTTTTTGCTCAGGTGCCGCTCCAACTTCCAGGCGATAACTGCTTCCTTTAATTTTCTCGCGAGGGATTTCTTTCGGGAGAGATAGAGGTTTTTGGCGAGCTGTTGGGTGATGGTGCTTCCTCCCCGGGCTGGTTTCAGCCTTTTTACATTTTCCCAGAGGGCATCTCGCATCGCGGAAAAATTGAAACCATTGTGTTGGTAAAAGGTATCGTCCTCTGCCACGATCACGGCCCACTGAAGTGCGAGAGGGATCTGGGCAAGGGGGATCCAGCGGGGGTTTCTCGGTCCCAGGACAAAGGGGTATCTTGTACCATGCCCATCTTTTGCGATGAGTGTCATATTGTGCTGGGGGTTTTTGAGAGGACGAACGTCAGGTAGGGAAAGGGAAAAACCCCACAGAAGAGCGCTGCAGGAGACTATCAGGCAAAAGCCGGCCATAATGGGTTTTTTGAGTATCATGTTTGATTCAACAGCCTGCGAAAAATTACTTTTTCAACAACCTCTTGAACAAAGGCCTCAGGATCACACATTGAATCGAAAGTGGATGATATCCCCATCCTGCACCACATAGTCCTTTCCCTCCACCTTCAGCAACCCCTTTTCCCTCGCAGCATGTTCCGAGCCACAACGGATGAAGTCCTCAAAGGATAGCACCTCGGCCTTGATAAATCCCCGCTCCATATCGCTGTGGATCTTTCCCGCCGCCTGCAGGGCAGGAGTGCCCCGGGGGACTGTCCATGCCCTGAGGTCTTGGTTCACCGTGGTGAAGAAGGTTACGAGGCCGAGGATATCATACCCCACCTGTATCAGGCGTTTGAGGCCGGAATCCTTGAGTCCCAATTCCTGGCGGAACACCTCCCGTTCGCCCTCTTTGAGTTGGACAATCTCCGCCTCCAGTTTTCCGGCAATGACCACCATGGGGGTGCCTTCGGCCTGGGCCAACTCCCGCAGTTCCTTGACGTATTGATTTTGTTCCGCTGTCCCCGGATCATCCACATTGGCCACATAGAAGGTCGGTATGGCGGTGAGGAGTTGCAGATCAGGGGGGAGGTGTTTTTCCGCGACCCTGATAAATTCTCCTGCCCGCTGCCCCCTGTCTAAGACTTCCTTGAGTGCTTCCAGAAGGCGGGATTCCTCCTCAGCCCCCTTCTCGCCCACCCGGAGGAGCCGCTTCACCTTCTCAAGCCTCCTGGCCACCACCTCGACATCGGCCACGATAAGTTCAGTAGCTACTACCCCTACGTCTCGGCGGGGATCGATGGTGCCGTAGGTATGGGCTATATCACCGTCGGCAAAGCACCTCACCACATGGGCGATGGCGTCCACGTTCCGTATATGCGCCAGAAATTGATTTCCGAGTCCTTCCCCCTTGCTCGCCCCCTTAACCAACCCTGCGATATCGAAGAATTCCAGCGTCGTGGGGGTGACCTTTTTGGGCTTGAGCAGCCGGGCCAAGGCATCTAAGCGCTCGTCCGGGACCGGGACGATGCCGACATTGGGTTCGATGGTGCAGAAGGGATAGCTGGCCACCTCCGCCGCCCCCGCGGCGAGGGCGTTGAAGATGGTAGACTTCCCCACATTGGGGAGCCCCACTATACCGCATCTAAATCCCATAGGCCCCTCTGGATGATGCTCGCTCTCATTTCTTCATCGGGTGGATTTCTTTGCGGGCTTTTCTTTTTTACGCCCCTCTTTTGGTGCTTTGGTTTTCTGTTTTGCCTTTGTCTTGGTTTCCTTCTGCTTTACCCCTTTCTTTTTCTCTTCCTTTGTCTTCTTACCTTCCTTCATCGGTTGCACATCCATAATCGACCGCTTGATGATCTTTTCTTTATGTTTGGGGAAATCTACTTTGATATAGACCGTTTTGGGGAACACCTTAAAAACGATTCCTTCCTTTTCTCCATTTCCAAAAGGCACGGTGACCTTATCACCTCTTTCCATGTTTTCCTCCCTCCTCAGAAGATCTTACGCCAATAGTACACCAGAAGTTTTTGATATTCCATGATCACCCTTTTACAATCCTTGCGCCGCTTCCACCATACCTCGGGATCAGACGAGTCATAGGGGGAGGGGACGCTGATGATCGTGGCCTTGCCCTTGAGGGCATCCTTGAAGATGAGGTAGGCACGCCTGGAGTGATATTTCGATGTTACCAAGAGGACAGACGTATATCCTTTCTGTTCGATGAAATTGCTTACCTCGTGAGCCTCTTCCCACGTGTCAGTGACCTCTTGTGCAGACGTATTGATAGCAGTCAAAGGGACCCCGAGCCCCTCAAGGATGATAATGACAAGGTCTCGGTTCTCCAAAATATGTATTCCCTCTGTTTCTATCTCTTCCAGGCCCTCCATGTGCTCCATGCGAGGGACGAAGATCGCCTTCGCCAGCCCCCGCTTGTAGAGATTTGCCCCGCCTCTGGCCCTGATGATGGTATCTTCCCAATTGGCCGGGATGGCGATCACGTCAGCTTGTTGAGGGTCTTGCTGATAGACCAGGTATTGGCCGATGGCTCTGAGGATGTATTGATGCGAGGCGATGAGCTGAATGATGACAAGAGCCATAATGATGAGGAAGATCAATTTCCCTCGTCTCATCTGCTCCTTTCTCCTCGCTTTTGGATCTATCATTGAAGGTTTAGGTCGTCGCTTCATGGCGTCCGTTTCTCATGAGTTTGTTTTTTACCCTTAGCATGGGTGCACTCCAAAAACAACCCCAGACTTTCCCCTTGTCGAAGTAATAGCATATAAGGAGAAAAAAGGGATCCCTTGTTCATGGGACCCCCTTTTTGAGCGCCTGCCCGTTTTGATTTAGATGAAGAGGGGGCAGAGCACTAGGGTTATCGTACTCAACAGCTTTACCAGCACATGCAGGGAGGGACCGGCAGTATCCTTAAACGGGTCGCCCACCGTATCTCCCACGACAGCTGCGGCATGGGTCAGCGAACCTTTCTTGATGGTCTTCCCTTTTTCGTCCTTTAAGTCACCGGCTTCGATCATCTTCTTGGCGTTGTCCCACGCGCCACCCCCGTTGTTCATAAAGCTGGCCAGCATGATTCCCGCCATCGTTCCAACCATGAGGAATGCCGCCACCGCCATGGCGGCGTCATAGCCCGGAATGAAGTTAAAGATGACCCCTACGGCCACCGGCATGAGGACGGCCAAGACACCCGGGGAGATCATCTGTCGCAGCGCGGCGATCGCGGTTATGTCGACTGTCCTGGCATAATCAGGCCGAGCCGTTCCCTTCATGATCTTCGGATTCTCACGGAACTGACGCCTCACCTCCTCGATGATCTTTGCTGCGGTCTGGCCCACCGCCCTGATGGCCAGTGAGCTGAAGAGAAAGACCAACATCACGGCGAGCAGCCCGCCGACGAAGACCTCAACCCGAGCCAGATTGACGACGGTGAATTCTTCCAAACCCCTGAGGAATGCCACCCGATCCAGATATGCCTGAAAGAGCAAAAAGGCGGCCAGCCCTGCGGATACCATGGCATACCCCTTGGTCAGTGCCTTGGTGGTGTTCCCCACGGCATCCAACCGGTCGGTAATCTCTCTCACCGTGCCGCCGATACCGGCCATTTCGATAATACCATTCGCGTTATCGGTAATCGGGCCAAAGGTATCCATGGCCAACACATAGGGGCAGGTCATGAGCATACCCATGGTGGCCACTGCCGTTCCAAAACCACCACCACCGGGTAATCCGGTCAGGCTGCCCACGGCATAGGAGGTGAGCAGGGCGATACCGATCAAGATCGCTGTTGCCGCAGTTGTTTCATAACCAACGGCAGTACCCTCGACGATGTTGGTCGCCGGGCCTGTCTTTGACGCCTCGGCGATCCGCCGTACCGGACGAAATTGAGGCTCGGTATAGTACTGGGTGACGTAGACGATGAAGATACTGGTCAAGATCCCGATTACTCCCGCGAGAAAAAGCCACCAATTATTGAGCATGACATAGACCGTGATCCCCATACCGATGATGGAGAACCCAAGGGCCACAAAATAACCCCGGTTCAGGGCGTTCATGGGGTTTTCTTTCTCCTTTGCCCTGACGCTCACTACGCCGATCATGCTGGCGAACAGGCCGAAGGCACGAACCACCAACGGGAATAAAATCCATGCCGGATTTTTCGTGATCACGTAGATGACGACGCCGAGTATCATCGCCCCGATATTCTCGGCCGCGGTCGACTCAAAGAGATCGGCACCACGACCCGCGCAGTCCCCCACATTGTCTCCCACCAGGTCGGCGATCACCGCCGCGTTTCTCGGGTCATCCTCGGGGATCCCGGCCTCGACCTTGCCGACTAAGTCTGCACCCATATCAGCGGCCTTGGTGTAGATACCGCCGCCGAGCTGGGCAAACAAGGCCACAAAGCTTGCCCCAAAGCCGAATCCGACGATCAGATGAGGGGCAATTTCAGGCCTCTCTACTCCACCAAAGAGATAAAACATGGTGGCAACGCCCAGGAGGCTGAGGGCTACAATGAGGAACCCCGAAACCGAACCGCCGTAGAGGGCCACCTTAATCGCCTCGTTCAAATTCTTCCGGGCGGCACTGGCACAGCGGACGTTGGATTTTACCGAGATGTACATCCCAATAAATCCGGATATCGCAGAACAGAAGGCGCCCACGATGAATGCAACGGCGGTATGCCAGGCGATACCAAAGGGGGTCATCCCCTCGATCCCCTCGGCCCCCCTCAGGAGGCCGACGATCACCCCGATAGCAACCGCCGTAAACAATGCCAGCACCCCGATGGTGGTATACTGCCGTTTCAGAAAGGCCATCGCTCCTTCGAGGATAGTACCGCCGATCTCTTGCATCTTCTTTGTCCCTGCATCACGGCGAAGCACGTTCACGGCCAATCCGAGGGCAAAGATGATGGCAAGGACCCCTGCGATAGGGACAATCCACATAATACCCAAGTCCATAATCTTTTTCTCCTTTCTATATCTATATTTTTTATGTTTTTCGGTTACACCTTTCGAGGACCGAAGGATTAATTTAACAGAACGCATAAAGTCCAGTCAAGGCCTTTTTCGGCTTTTTGTGAAAAATAGGGCAATTCTTAAGAAGAAACATATAAATTTTTCTTGACATAAAACACAAGGGGTCTCACTATATCCTACAATAAAAAAACCACCATTTTTAAGGAGTCATTAACGTTGACCTGGCTTATCATCGGCCTGGGGAATCCGGGCAAAAAATATCGGCTGACGAAGCACAATGTGGGCTTTCGGGTAGTGGATCGATTTGCCGAGCAGAAGGGGATTAAGCTAAAAAGACGCCTGGGGAAGGTTCAGGTAGGGGAAGGTCGGATCGGATCGGAGAGGATTGTGGTAGCAAAGCCCTTGACCTACATGAATAGGAGCGGCGCAGTAGTAAAGAAATTAATCAGGGAATTGGGAGTACCTCTTGATCGCCTCGTGGTGGTACATGATGATTTAGATATGGCGAGTGGCCGGATAAAGGTCAAGGAAAAGGGGGGGCATGGCGGGCATAAGGGTGTGCAGTCGATCATTGAGCAGGTAGGAAGCCCTGCATTCCTGCGGGTGAAGGTGGGAATTGATAAGCCACAAAGGCCTGACGAGGGGGTGGATTATGTCCTTTCCCCTTTCGATGACGAACAGCTTCCCCTGGTTAAGGAGAGCATGGAACAGGCCTCTGAAGCTATCGAGACTATTATTGTATCTGGAAAAGCCAAGGCCATGAGTATGTATAATTAGACTGCCCCCTTTTAATTTATTTTAGTTTAAAATTTCTTTTGAAACTTGACAGTCTTGAAAAAAAAGTGATAATTTTCGATTGTTTCTAAAGCCGGGGGGAGCTTATGCCAGGGGCTCATTCCATGTCAGTCACTTCAAAAAATCAAGTTGGACGATCCCAGGGCCATGCGCCTAGGGGCTTCACACAACCGCAATCCCTTCACAAAATGACGATGATCTATACCCATGTCCTTAGCCTGGATTGGCGGGAGTTCGCAGTCCTGTGGACGGGCTTTAAGGCAATATAAGGAGGATATTATGCCGATCCGCATAAGCTGCCGTGATAAGTCGCTCAATAGAGTGCAACTAGTTGAATATAAAGAGGTTAACACGCTTCCGGCAAGCGATCGAAAGGCGTCTTATATGGACAGAAAAACGCATTTCCGCAGCTTATGCGGATCAGTATAATCTATGTTCGGCATAAGAAGATGAGTTGTAACAGATTCCAGCTGATTCGCGGTGGCACCGTCCTCGGTACGGTCGAGATTGTGCCAGAGGAATGCGACTTCCCTTGGTACGGAGGAGTCTTCACCCCGGCAGTGGGGTTTGCAGCGGTGAAAGCTCTTTTTGACGAGGACCTCCGTCTTCTCAACGCCGGAGACGATGGGTTGGACGGATTTGACGAGTTGTGGGAGGAGATTGACGCTCCTGGTCTTGTGCTCAAAGCCGAAGACGGATCGGAGGAACTCACCAACATCCTCATCCATATCGACGGAACCAAGACTTGGTGGAGATAATGGAGGCATCCAGGGATGCCGAACAAAGCCATGGAGGCGACCGGGGTACCCGCCGCCTCATGGCAGACGTTAAGTTTCTAAAAATATGAATGAATTACAGTATAAAGAGTGGCATGATAAAAGTCAGAAATTTCATTTGCTATGGTTTCTATTTCTTGGTGGTATCATGGTGGTTGGGTACGCTTATGGTATTGGCAAAGAATTTACCGCCCAAGCCGCTAAGTATGGTTTGCAAGCTCTGCCCTTGCAAGCGACACGTTTAATAACGAGAGAATTACTTCCAGTTAATGTCGGCCTGACACTTGCCACTCTGTCACCAATATTAGGTTTTTTTGCGAACTACAAGCTAAAACAATCCACGCTGGCAAACACTGCGCAAAAGAAAATATTAATTCATACCCGCCTTAAGTCCTTATTCATCGTCACTCCATTTCTTCTAGCTAGCGGTATTATCCTTGCCCTGCTGCTAGCCTATTTCTCAACCGAATATAAGAACTTCACGGATTTGGTAAATATCAAAGACTACATTGAATCCATCGTTAAGGCTTTCCTGTTTACTCTAGCGTTGTCACTTCTGGCATTCGTCGAAATAAAATTCTTTTTTAGAGAAAGCCAAGTTGTACGAAGAATTGTTGTTTGTGTTACAGCTGTCATAATTAATTCAGCAACGATCCTAGTAGTAGACTTAGGAGTTGGGCGCTTTTTATTAACTTAGCAAAATAAAAAAGTTATAAAACTTAACCAGGGGTTGGAGCTGACAGCGAGATCTGCTAATGCCTTACATTGTTTTCTCCGGGGCGCTGCAGCTCAGCCCAGCCGTTATATGGAAAGAAATAAACCCTCTGTTAAGCTGACTCTGATTTTTCTTCAGCAGCCTCTTCTTTCTCTGCGTTCTCCTTCTTCTCTTTCTCCTCAATCTCCTCTTCTTCCACTACCTCCTCTTCAACCACAGACTCTTCGTAGAATGATAATCTCTTATTTTTTCTTTTCTTCCTCCAACTTTCTCAGCTCCAGATGGGATACTTTACCAACCATGGTTTTGGGAACCTCGTCGACAAGCTCTACAAACCTCGGATATTTCTCAAATCCCATGTTCGCCTTTGCCCATTCGATAATGTCCTGCGCGGAGATTTTGCCTTCAAATTCGTCCTTTAATTCGATATAGGCCTTGATATTCTCCTCGCCGTGATCATCCAGAATACCGATGACGCCGCACTCGGCAATGGCTTCATGGTAATGCAAGAGGTCTTCAACCTCAGCTGGATAGACGGAATGTCCTTTGTATTTAATCAAGTCTTTAGACCTTGATCTGATGGTAATATATCCTTCCTCGTCCATGGATGCCAGATCACCTGTCCAGAGCCATCCGTCTTTGATCGTGTTATGCGTTTCTTCCGCCCTCTTGTAATAACCCGTCATCATCTGCGGGCCTCTCACTACCAGCTCTCCTATTTCATTAATGCCAAGGGTATTACCATCAGCATCACAAATTTTAACGTCCGTACTAGGAAAGGGGATGCCGACGGTCCCAGCCTTGTCCGTCCCCACAAATGGATTGGCGGTAACTCCCGGGGACATCTCCGTCAATCCGTATGCCTCACGCACCTGGGCGCCGCTTATCTCCTCGAATCTTTTCCTCACATCCTCCGGCAAAGGGGCGGCGCCGCTCATGCAATATTTAATGCCGGATAGATCATGATCTTTGATCTCTTCATAGTTGTTCAGGTTATTAAAGAGCGTGGCAATGCCGGGAAAGATGGTAGGCCTTGTCGCTTCTATCACCTCTATTACCTCATGGGCCTCGCGTGGATTAAATACGCACGCAATCTTCCAACCGTTGTTTATGGCATTGTGCAGCCCCGTGCCCAGATATATATGAAAAAAAGGTAATGCCGCCAGTACCACTTCATCGCCAGGCCTGGTGCCTGGAAACCATGCCCTTAATTGACAGCAGTTCGCAATGATATTTCTATGGGTCAGCATGGCCCCCTTAGGAAATCCAGTAGTACCGCCGGTATATTGAAGCATGGCGAGTTCATCGGCATTAATGCGGACCTCGGGGGGATTGGGTGGTGTTTCTCGTATGAGATCTTCCCAGGTCGGTTCTCCACCAAACTGGAGTTCCTGCGGTCCCATGGGATCCGGTGATAAATAAGGGGAAAGATTCGTATAAAATTTATGCTGAACGCCGGTCTCTTCAATGATGGGATCAACCAGGTTCGTAAATCCCTCCCAGCCGAGATAGACCTTAGCGTCGCTGTCATTGAGCTGTCTTTTTATCTCCAAGCTCTTAAATAAGGGAGATAACGTGGTAACAATTCCTCCCGTTTTAAGGATTCCATAGAAATTACATATAAATGCAGGATCATTTAAGTATTGTATGGCTACCGTATCTCCTTTTTTAATTCCGAGTTCGCTTAATTTAGTTGCAATCCTATATACAATATCAAGTAATTGTTTATAGGTAAGTTCAAAACCCATATAATACGTAGCGACGTTGTCTGGAAACCTTTTTACGGTGTTTTCAAGTGAATCAACAAGAGTAATATCCGGAATCTCCACTTCCTTGGGAATACCTTCCGGCCAATTTTTGTAATATATTTTTTGATCTGACATGCAGTATTACTCCGACAATTACCTTAACCAGTTAAAATATCATTCCCCCTCTCCCCAAAGGAGAGAGGGGGATAACAACGTTTACATAATATTGCAAGGTGATGTAAAAGCGCCGCAACGGATGTTGCAGGTCACATCCTGGCTGTCACCACGTAGACCCTTTTTAAGCTGGCTCTGATTCTTCTTCGGCAGTCTCTTCTTTCTCTGCTTTCTCCTCTTTCTTCTCTTTCTTCTCCCCTTCCTCTTCCTCACCCTCTTCTTCTTCAGCTATCTCCTCTTCGGCCACAGGCTCTTCGTAGACTGTCGGTGGCACGACGGTTACGAGGGTGTGTTCAGGATCGACCTGTATCTTGGCCTTTTCTAAGGTGATATCCCCTACATGGATGGAGTCGCCGACGTCAAGCGCGGAGACATCCACATCGATCCGGGAGGGGATGTCTCCAGGGAGGCACTTCACCTCGATCTCCCTGAGGACCTGCTCCAGCACGCCGCCTTGTTCTACCCCTGGTGACTTCCCAACGATATGGATAGGGACATCGACGTATATTTCTTCGTCCATGGCAATAGTGTACAGGTCAACGTGCAACAGCGTCCTCTTCAAGGGGTCTATCTGTTTCTCCTTGAGTATGACGGTTTTGGTGAGAGGGCCATCCTGCAACCCTTCGATGGTAAGATTGATCAGGGTTCGTTCTCCCGCCCCGCCCCGCAGGACCTTGCTCAGTTCTTGCGGATTGAGGGTTACAGGGATAGCTTCCTCGCGTTGTCCGTAGACAACGGCGGGTATCAACCCTTGATTGCGCAACCTCCGCGCCTCCTCTTTCCCTTTTTCCGTTCTCCATTGGACTACTAAAGCTCGTTCTTCCATCTGTTGCTCCTTCTTATTTCAATTATACGAACAGGGAACTGACGGACTCATTGTTGTGGATTCTCTTTATCGCCTCGCCAAAGAGTTCGGCCACAGAAAGGACCTTTATTTTTTGTGACGTAATTTCCTCGTTGTTAAGGGGTATCGTGTCAGTCACGATCAGTTCCTCAATGGGAGAATCGTTTATCCTTTGAATGGCATTGCCCGAGAGCACAGGATGGGTACAGCAGGCGTAGATGGCCGTGGACCCCTGCTCCTTTAGTGCCTTCGCCGCCTCGGTGAGTGTCCCGGCCGTGTCTACCATGTCGTCGAGGATGATCGAGATCTTCCCCTTGACCTCACCGACGATGTGCATGACCTGAGCGACATTGGCCGTCTCCCGCCGCTTGTCAATGATGGCCAGAGAGGCGTCCAACCGCTTGGCAAAGGCCCTGGTTCGCTCCACCCCTCCGGCATCAGGGGCTATGAGCACCAGATCATTTTTGAATTTGTCGCGCAGATAATCGAGGACGATGGGAGATGCATAGAGGTTGTCCACGGGGATATCAAAGAACCCCTGAATCTGCCCGGCATGGAGGTCCATGGTGAGAACGCGGGAGGCGCCGGCCACCGTGATCAGATTGGCCACCAACTTTGCTGAGATAGGCTGTCTGGGGGCTACCTTGCGGTCCTGTCTGGCATACCCGTAATAGGGGATGATGGCATTGATCCGCTCTGCCGAGGCCCTCCTGAGGGCATCGATCATAATAAGGAGTTCCATCAGATTGTTGTTTACCGGGGGGCCGGTGGATTGCACGACGAAGGTGTCGAAACCTCGAACACTCTCATCTATCTCCACCGCGATTTCACCATCGCTGAAGGTCTTTACCTGGGCCCTGCCGAGGGGGACCCCTACATAGCTGCAGACCTTCTCCGCCAGGCCTGGATTGGAATTTCCTGAAAATATCTTTATGGGGCTATCGGGTAATAACAATCTAAAAAGACTCCTTCTGCATCATAAGAAAATTGGCTGGGGTGGGAGGATTCGAACCTCCGAATGCGGGATCCAAAACCCCGTGTCTTGCCACTTGACGACACCCCAAACACCTTTATACATCGGCCTCTACAGTGGAAAGGGTATGGGCGACAAAGGAGATCCATCCCTGTTCCATCTTCAGATCCCTCGCCGCCTGCCGTGCCTCGGCTTCCTTCCCAAAGAGTCCAAAGACCGTGGGCCCGCTCCCCGTCATTAAGACCCCGTTTGCACCTGCTTCGAGCAGTTTCCCTTTTATATTTTCGATGATGGGCATGAGCTCCAACGCCGGTCCTTCCAGGTCGTTATGGAGAAATGTGCCCATTTTTTCAAGGTCTTGCGGAGGCATTGAAATTTTAGTATCCCCTCTATCCTTTGTCAACCCCCATTTCCCCTGTTGGTACACCTCGTGCGTAGATAAGGGGAGCCCGGGGTTGATCAATACCATCCAGGCCTTCAGGGGAGGGAGCAATTGTACCACCTGTTCTCCCCTGGCCCCCATGACTGCCCCCTTTCCTACTATAAATAAGGGGCAATCCATCCCTATTTTCGCCCCCATCTCCATCAAATCCTCGGGGGGAATGTTAACCCCCCACAGGATGTTTATGGCCTTCAGAACAGCAGCGGCATCGCTGCTCCCCCCCCCCAACCCGGCGGCCAGGGGGATGTGCTTGATGATCTCTATCTTGACCCCCCCTGAAAGTCCCTGCTCTTTTAGAAAGAGGGCGGCGGCACGATGGGCCAGGTTTTCCTCATCTAGGGGAAGCCCAGGGTGGACGGAGGAAACGGCTATCTGCGCCGTGTTAACCCTTTCGATGTGGAGCTCATCGGCGAGGCTTATGGGATATATCCACGTCCTGATCTCGTGATAGCCATCAGACCTCTTCCCCAGGATCTCTAACCTGAGGTTTACCTTGGCGGGGGCATGGAGGGATATCCTCTCCATCGTATGCAGGGTAGACGGTTTATAGCTACAGGGCCTGTACTTCCTTTACCTCGGGGACTTCCTCTTTCAAGATCCGCTCAACGCCCATCTTGAGGGTCATAGTGGACATGGGGCAACCAGCGCAGGCCCCGGTGAGCCTGACCTTGACCACCCCCTCTGTTACGTCGATCAATTCTATGTCACCGCCGTCTGCCTGTAGGGCCGGCCTGATTTTCTCCATTGCTGCTTCCACTTTTTCCCGCATAGTATTCTCCTTTTATTTCCCTTATTTCTTTGTTTATAATCATTACCTCTGGGGATGTCAACTAAAATAACATTGGGAGGTTTTTCAAGAACGTGGATTAACGTCATCATTTCTTCTACTTGATAAGTTGAGTCAAACGGGCAAATAAGACAAAACAAACGACGCAAAACAAGATTATGGAAATCATTATCCCTATTCCTATCGCTTGGCGATACGTGTCAGCATCGTAAGGTGGCACACCGTGCTTTTTTTTGGAAAAGAGTGACTCTACGGCGCAGATTGGATTTTTACTTACTGTTATTACACCATCTACCAAATCTATGGTCAGGTTCTGCATACCTGTCCGAACTGAACTCAGACCGTAACAAAACTTCACAAAAAGGATTGCGCCCTTGCGGTAAAACCAGTCGGTATCCACATTGATGACCGCGTGAGGCGCAAGCTTCCCCAAAAATAACCAGACACCGACCACTGTCAGCAATAGCATTTGGAGGGTCCCGATTACATGAGGCGGAGTATAAGGGTGAAAATTGACCGGATATGGGAGGATCCGATAGAGCACATCAGGATACATGCCTATAACAATACACAGAAATGAAAGAAGGCCCATTCCTAAAAGCATGTTCAAAGGAGGTTCTTTTGCTTCTATTCCCTTTACACCTGGTTGGGTCTTCCCAAACCATGTATAGTAAGGGAGTTTGAGACCAACACAGAGCCAGGTCCCTATAGAAGCCAAATGTATGAGGAAAAAGACGGGTATGTTATGTGCCGCTTCAGCTGCTTTGACGATCATGGGTTTGCTGATAAAACCATTAAATAGTGGAACGGCCGAAATGGAAAATGCTCCGACCATGTAAAAAATCAAACTGAGAGGCATCTTTTTATAAAGACCTCTACCGGTTAAGTCACTCATTTTCCGCAAACCGGTAGCATGAATAACGGCGCCGGCACCCATAAATAGCAAAGCCTTATAAAGGATATGACAGAAGGCATGCGAGGCCGAACCATTCATCGAAAGCCCCGTCCCTATACCCACTCCCGCTACCATGTATCCCACCTGGCTCACGATATGGTATGCAAGGAGGCGCCGCATATCATTTTCAATAATCGCCCAGACAACACCGTAGACCGTCATGATTGCCCCAAGATAAATAAGAACCTCTACACCTGGGAAGGCACGCAGTAAGGTATAAACGGCGGTCTTAGTGGTATAGGCCGTAAGAAAAACAGCACCGGTAACCGAAGCAGCTGGATATGCATCAGGCAACCAGGGATGAAGGGGCGGGACAGCCGCATTCAAAACGAAACCAACGAGAATGAGCCAAAAACCAAGGCCACCTCCCTCCAAGCGGCCGAAGGCGATCGAACCCGTTTCACTGGCATAGATGACAATACCTGCCAAGAGGACAGCACCGCCAAAGAGATGCACCATAAGGTATCTAAAACCGGCGTCAATTGCCCTTTTACTTCTGTCGGCCCAAATGACAAACACCGAGGCTATGGCCATAAGTTCCCAAAAGGCATAAAGGGTAAAGAGATCACCGGCGAATACCACACCTAAAGAACTACCTGCATAACACATGACCGCCACATGTTGAAGGTCATCGTCCACATGGAGGGCATAAAGCAAACCAGCAAAGCTCATAATCACAAAAACATAGGCAAAGAGCATGCTCAGTTTGTCTACATGCCCGAACATGAGTTCATACCCTATGAAATGAAGAGTCCAGTATGTACCCTGGTGCATATGAAGAAGGTCAATAAATGCAACGATAGGAATGATCAAAAGACAAAGTTTTTTGGTTTTCCCTTTAAGAAGAGGAATGAGGAAGGCACCAATGAGATAAATCAAGAACGGAGGCACAGGCTCAATCATAATAGTTCTCCCGCTTCTCCAGGAGGTAGTGCCCTAGGACCTTGGAAAAAATAATGAGCACAATACAGCCGATAAAGCCGAATATGGCTTCAAACACGGGAATCTTCTCCCAGATATAGTGGGATTCATGCCCG
>Ga0307437_1000742_pt1 | contig 23972 bp, 21 predicted proteins | sample SalMarWE160390MG_FD_202146 | JGI IMG/M metagenome (GOLD analysis project Ga0307437, IMG submission 202146) | Salt marsh sediment microbial communities from the Plum Island Ecosystem LTER, Massachusetts, United States - WE1603-90 | ecosystem: Environmental > Aquatic > Marine > Intertidal zone >...
CCTTGTGTCCTTGTTAAATTGAATAGATTTGGCTAATTTTATCGGCATTCAGAACAAGTGGATAAGTCTTTTTCTTATAAGTAGTTAACATTGAAGAAGCGAGGCAATCAAAGCTCTTTTCAAATTCTATTGTCAGAATAAAAACTGTCCTGATCGCGGCAAACACAGAGAAAAAATCTTTCAGTTTGCTGCGGGTACTGGAAAAATCAGCATCTGTTGACCATGACTCAATGTTTAACCTTGCGGACTGTTCAATCGTCATAGGACACCAGGCGGATTTGACCAGCCACGCTTTTTCGCTCAACTCAACCTCGCCTTCGGACAGTGGCTTTTTGAACTTTACGGTATCCAACTTCTCCGGATATTCCGCAAGACCGTATCCAAAGACCCCAGTGCTGACCCCCTTGGCAACGGCACGCCGAATCACACCTTTCCCCGTAATCAGTTCCACACCGGTATACTTGAGGAAAGCTTCGTATACATCCGATGTGCTGACGTAATTTGCTTGTTTTGGCCAGGCTCTAGACACAAGAATCGACGGCTCTATGTCCTTTACCAGAATCTCGTTGTCGACCAGAAACTGCTCAACGTATCCCTTAGTGTCACCTCGTCCTCTCAGCACATTCAGTCCTAAAGAATAGATATCAAAACCATCCTCTGACGGGACCAGAATGTGGTTGTAAGCAATTTGCAGTTCGTTGCCAAACCTTGCCCGCACATCCTTCAGTTTGGCTCCAAGGTCCCGTGTCTGGCTAGTTGAAAGGGTCTCCTTGATTTCGGCACTGCTCTCTACTTCCTCCAGAGCCAGCAGTTCACGGCCCAGGGAGAGTATCTTTCCAATTTTCTTGGAGGCGGGAAGCACGAACACCAGTGTGTTCTTTCTCCGCCTTGGGCTGGTGGGAAGGTACTCGTTCAGGAGTTTCGCACAGAATCTTTTGGCTTCTTCCTCGTCTCCCTTGCCGTAGGGATGTGTTGGCGAGAGGAACACAAACTTGAGTGCCTCGCTGTCCGGAATCCTGGACGGATCCTCAACAGCCACGAATACGCTTCCGTCACCTGTAATCATCGCCATCTGCTCGTGAATGAAGTTGAGAACCTCGTCCTCGGACAGTGCGTCCATTTTCTCGGTAATGATTTTGCTGATACCCGGCTCCTTGCGGAACAGCCAGTTTTCCCGCTTCTCGTCAGCGTACAAAAACCATAGATTTCCCATACGCTCCACTGATGACTGGAGACCCAAGGTCGGGCAAAACGGTTGCTGCTCTGATGCGCTTGGTGGAAATCCCACGGCTACCATTGGTTCGCACGGAGTGGAGAAATATCAGCGTGACAACCCGCGTTGCTATCTTGAAGGGTTCGAATTCGCTTGGAAGCTCGCTGTCGATGCTCGCACACTTGGACCCCGGCCCAGCAATATCGGAGTCAACCACACCTGAATAGCCTTCGTCCAGATAAGCCAGCAACTCGTCCTTGATAATGCGGTTGCCCAGACCCACCGAGCCCGGCATGATAAGGCAGCTTGGATCGTTTTTCTTGTACAGGTCGCTCACGACCAGTGCCAGCAGCCGCAGGACGCCGCGTGTCCTCTGAAACTTGACGAGAGCGCCCCATTTTTCGTAAAGAACGTCTATCAATTCCGGGTGGAACGGGTAAGCCCTTTCGAGCTTCTCCCTATACCTTTCGCTCCGGAACTCTTTCGGTACCGAACTGCCCAGCTTTTCCAGAACATCGTGAACGTCTCCGGCGACCTTTTTGAGTTCGCCCTCGTCTTTTATCTGGTCAAACAACCTGCGCCGGACGATCTCGTAAATCTCCATTCCCTCCACCGGCGAGTGGCGTAGCTCCAGCCGCTTGGTAATGTGACTCAGGGTCTGGAAGTCCTTCTCGGCGGTGTCGTCGTAGCGCTCTGTGTGGCTGGATGGTAACGTCACCACCAGTACTGCACTATGCTCCTTATCCTCAGCAAGTGAAGCAACAACCCTGGTCAGTTCGTGCATGAAAGCCATGGTCTGGCCGCGTAGGTTTTTACCTTCTTTTTCCTCAACGCCTTGGGCCCTTACTACGTATTCCAGTGTTTCGTCGAGAATCAACAAGCACGGTGAGGCCTTCTCCAGTACTTCCCGTAAACGCTTCTTGCCCGGCGCAACGAGCTTCTCGTCGTGCTCCTTCACAATCTCGTATAGCTTTGGTCCGCCGAGCTGATAGGCCATTTCACCCCACAGTGTCCTAACGGATATACCCTCTTTCTTTTTGTCTCCAAGCAATGGGTCGAGGTGCGTACCGTCGATACACGCCACGTTAATCTTCGCAACAGACTCCAGACCGGCCTCCTTCACAACGTCCTTTATCTGTTCCAGAGACCTGACCTTCTCGTAGTGCCGCGTGAGGTGGTAAAGAGCCAACAGAGAATGTGTCTTGCCTCCACCCAAAGGCGTAACTAACTGCACCACAGGTGCCATTCGCTGTGGACCGCTTTTCGTATCTTCTTTGTAGAGTGTCACCAACACCCTTATCAATAACTCTCTCAATCCATTTGTCATGTAGGTCCGCGTGAAGAATCGTTCGGGATCTCGGTATTCGCGAGATGCTCCTCCCATAGTCACATCGCCCAAGTCAATGGCAAATACAGAAGGGTCTAAGCGTCCTTTCTGAATATCTTCGTGCGGTATTGCAACCTTCCACCATGGCTTCATGATAACCACTCCTTGCTGAGAGTTAATTGCTTTCCGGCCTCTCTGGCCATTGTTGGTGCCTTCATCAAAAGTCCCTGAATCATCTGCTTTTCTCTGTCGCCATCAGGAAGCAAATCTGACAGGTCCTGAGCAGTTTCCCAGAAGGCCGCGTCGTCCATAAAACCCGCTTCGTCGAGGAACTTTTCCAGCTCTTTTCGTTTATCCGCTTTCCAAAGCAAACAGGATTTATGCAGTGCATCAACCAGACTGACCGGCTGTCTTTTCGCAATCTCTTCGAGTTTCCTTTCATCCGGCTTGGCAACCTTAATCTTATCTTTTCCGCTTACTAGACTGTCCTTGCCCCGGATGTCGTCCAGTTCAATGCCGACTGCCTGGGCGAGTTTGCGGGCGTCGTCGTAAGGAACAGTTTCCCCATTATACGTCCAACGCCACAGGATGTAGAATCGGCTGAGTGGGTCGATCTTTTCCAGCTTGACTCCACGAAGAATCCTGCCTAGCGCATACTGTGTGACCAGCTTTCGTACCTCTTCGAGCAGTTCGAATGCACTGACCTCTTCCCCGCTGAGCTTCTTGACCTTTTCGTACCGGCCGAAGACCTCAACCGCAGGGCCAATCGCGGAAATAAAGAAATCCGCACCACGTACACCCTGCTCCCAGAAGTGATCCAGTCTCTCCATAATCCTTTTATTGAGTTCCTGCTTAATATCTTTAAAGTACGCCGCCTCGTTACCTTCACGTTTTCGGCAAGCTAAAAAGAAAGACGATGCCAGGGCTGCGCTGTCTTGAGCCCTTAACCGACCAGTGCGCTCTGTATGCACTGGCCAAGAAGAGGTAGGCACCAGCCCTGTTCGCACTAACGCGTTCACTAAAGTCTCCCAAGCCTCGGTAGTCTTGTGCGCGAACACTATAGTAGTCACACCCGAATCTTCAGTTTTTCGGCTCATTTCACAGAATGCCTTCGCCATCATTTGCTCATAAAATTCCTTTGCTTTAGAATTATTGCTCTTGTGCCGCGTGGGTTCTTGTATTATTTCTTCAGATTTCGGTGTTAACGGTGTCGAGAAAAGGTCACTGTGTGTATCACCTAAGGTCCGCTTAAGCCAAACATAAAAGAAGTCTGACAGGTCGGCATAGGGCACACTGTCATAGTATGGCGGGTCAGTGATTACCGCACTTACGACAGGTGTTTTCTTTGGGAGTACCGTTGCAGAACACTGCACTGTATATCCCTGTGGAAGATGGCTTAAATCCCTGGCTATCCTCGCGCTTTTCTCGACAGACTTCTCCCAACTTGGGCCTTCTCTGTAGAACGGGTTAGATTCAGCATAATCCCAGACCATCGGTAGAGCCTGTCGTCCAAAGGTATGCACAACTCCTCGGCCTCCAGTAGGATTCAGCATACACAGTGTCGATCCAAAATCGGCCAGCATGTCTGCACCGAGAGATAGATACGACAATACCGCAGCAATTTTGTCTGAGGACATCCCTTCGCTTTGCATTTTGCTACCTGCAGCACGGATTTCCTCTACAAATGTGATTAACGATAGAAGTTGACGCCCGTTGAAGAGCTGGCCCCATCTACTAAACCCATACTTGTTCACTCGAAATCCAAGCGTACCGTCCTTAGGAAGTGGCTCATCAGGAATTGCTGAATACTCGCTTTCTCCATCCTTGGTCTTGTCACTTAGAGCTTCAACAGCTTTCTCATAAGCTGCCATATTCTTATTGGTGGCTATCCTATATTTCTTACCTTTGATACCTCTCATGGACAGTATTACACAGATCATACGGTGGCCAAAGCCCACGCTCTTTCCATACTTTCTCAAATCATTCGATTTGTATGTGACTCCGCATATGGGACATGTAAAGCTCCCCGTGGCGCTCACAGTAGATCTCGTTCCTTTACCAGGCTCGAACCCTTCGATACGTCTGCGTTCCACGACCTCAAAATCCACTTGTCTTTTGTCTTTGTCAACAATCGGACGCAAGTAGATAGAATCGCTCCAATCAGTCTTCCCGTCTGCCGTTTCTTTCCGCCTCAACCAGAACTGTTTCATCAGCGGTATTTCTGCTCCACACGAGGGGTTCACACAACGTATTGTTCTTGCCCAGATGTATCCCACAGGTACCCAGCCGCTATTCATCATGCCTTTGACGAGACTTTCTTGAGCCGGGTCAACTTCTTCGGGATAAAACTCACCTATTTCCTTCTTGGCTTCGTCGAGTATCCATTTGCCCCATTTCTCAACATCCCTTACCAGCTTTTCACCGTATTTTTGTGGATACTCCAGTGTGGCCTTGAGTATCAGAACAGCCACGGGGTTGTACTCAACGGCGTGCGCCTCACAACCAAGACGAAGGACCTCCAAAGGTATTGAGCCACCGCCTGCAAAGGGGTCTAGTACCTTTGGCATTTCCACCTTGCGTTTGCCTTCGATAACGCCGGTGAGGTCTTTCTTCCGTAGTCCTTTGATGACAGCGGTGCCTACTTCAATAATCTTACGGGCTTTATTCAGAAGTCGCTGATTGTTTGACGCTTCCCAGGGAGAAATGTCAGCGGTAAATTTCACCAGCCTTTTTCTGGCACGCATCCTTGGCCCTTCACTTTCCTTTTCCTTAGGTGCCGATGGAAGTGTATCGAGTAGAAAATCAATATATTCCGGGATTTGTTCTGTCAACGTAGATGGGTCCGGTACCAGCGAAGCAAAAATAGCAGCGCGACATGCAGCCAGTGGTCTGCGAGCCCACCAGATGTGAAGAGTAGATATGTGCCCGTGCCGGATACTCTTTTCCCTGGCGGATTCTTTACTTACTTCAAATATCGGAAAATCTTCTTCAATCAATCTCTTCACGATGCCACCTTCTTCCAGTCGTCACGTTCCACAACGTACCGCACGATTTTTACCTCACGGGCGGGCTTTAGTTTGCTTGCCGGGTTTTGAATTGGATAAAGCTCTGCCTTATCTCTGGCGTTTGCAACAACGTACAGCCAGGCTTTGTCCCCGAGCTGCCGTGCTGTCATCCACTCGTTGGGCGTCAGGTAAATCTGGCCTTCGCTGGCCCTTGCCTTTACCTCTATGTACCGTATTTCAATATCGGCTTCCGAAACGACGTCATACCCCAGCTTTCGGGCCGAAACATCAACAGGTTTTCTGCCTTGTTTCCTCTCGTATTCCATAGCGACTTTCATGCCGATGGCTTCTATCTCAGGATTACGCGAAATTCGCCCCGCACCGGAAGCCGGCACAACCGCAGCTACACCGATAATCCTCGGAGATGTCAGTGTGAGATTGCCTTCGTGTTTTAGCCGTTGCTCCATCTTCTGCTTTTCGTGCTTCAGTCGTTCTATGTCGCGGTCCCAATTCTGGTATGCAAGGTCATCCTCGCTACCCCCTTTCTCAAGGTATTCTGTCATTCTCGTATCCAGGTCGAATATCCTTGTGTCCAAAGCTGCGAGGCTGTACTTCCTCTTTATAACCAATTCGCGGTTCCGCTCCTCAACGAGCGATTTTCGGTAATCCTGAAATTCGTTTGAAACAATGTGGGTGATCACTTCAGACCTTCGTGACGAAAGATTTGCAACTTCGTCAGCAACCTTTGCCCCGCCAGGCTTCAGGTCCCACAGAACCGATGGTCTTATTTGTCTTATCTCTCCTCCTTGAGGAGCGTACACGGCAAATATTCTCTTGCCTATTAACTCGCCGGTACCGTCACCTACTGAACCTTCCAAAAACCATATCAGACCGTTCAGTTCCCCATCGGGGTCCTCGAAAACCGTCCCGCGTCTCAGTTGGGGACCGTACTTCTGAAGGACTTTCTCAACCACTGCCTCCATCAACGGGTGCCCAGGTGACACGAAGTCTGCTGTCTCCTCCTCCTTGAGCAGGTCCTTGTTGAAGGTAAACTTCGGATAGCGGTCGTCAACGAGGCCGTACCGCATCCGGAAATCGTAAGGCACATCTTTGACTTCCGTTGGTACCCACTTGATGCTCAGAAAAGCGTCTGCTCGGCGGTGCACCTTTTCCTTAACCGCAATTGCCCCGAATGCCCGTACAAAGAAATTCTCCAGATACTCAGGGATGAGCTTGTTCTCCTCTGACAGACGTGCTTTCTCCCTGCTCCATTTTTCATCAACCCTGATTGCAAGGGCCTCGCCCATCAACCTGGATATCTCTTTCTTTGTCTGTTCCACGGAAATGGCGTCTATTTCTTCCTCGGCTTCAGCTACTTCCTGTTCTCCAAGTGCAACCCGCCTGAGCAGGTCCTCTGCCTTGGCATTTGCCAGGATATCCCCGATAACGTCGTAAACTTTTTCAGGCCCCAGATGCTCCTTCATCATCTCAATCTTGTCGAACAGCTTCTTTAGCACCCTGCCTTCCCGCGTGTTGACAGCCACCATGTTGAAAATAAACACGATCGGATGTTTCTGTCCGTATCGATGAATGCGACCCATGCGTTGTTCCAGTCAGTTTGGATTCCACGGTATGTCGTAGTTAACCATCATCCAGCAGAACTGCAGGTTGACACCTTCGCCGGCTGCCTCGGTTGCGACCAGTACCTGGGCCGTGTGTCTGAATTTTTCCTCTGCCCTGATCCTTGATTCGAGGTTCATGTTTCCGTGGATCGTGCAGACCGTGTAACCCCACGACCTTATCTTCTCAGACAGGTAATCCAGGGTGGCTCTGGCTTCCGTGAAAACAAGCAACTTTTCTTCCTCCTTGCCTTTGGTAACGCGTTGATCCAACAGGCCCTTCAGGCTCACCAGCTTCTTTTCCACTTCGGCTCGCTCGACTTTCTTCGCTTCGTCTATGAGCTTCTTCAGTTCGTCGATTTCCTCCTGCAATTCTTCAAAACTCTGTGCAGTGGTGAGAGACTCGAGCGCGCTTTCGACCTTCCACCAGTCCTCTTCCGGCATCTCTTCCAGCCTCTCTTCGATGTCTCCGTAAATTGCCTGCATGTCCTGAATGAGGCGGTGGTTGTCCAACATATCCTGCAGCCGCTTTCTCCTGTTTACGAGCGAGGTCCTGATTGCACGAGTACTCGATGCTGCTCGCCGTTGCAGCACTACGAGTGCAAGCGTAATGTTCCTGCGCCTGCGGTCGTCCGCCACCTTCTGGACCCTCTTGTAGTACTTCTTCACGTATCTCGTCAAATCGTCGTAGAGGTTCATTTCAGGCTTCGACAGCTCGTAGCCCACTGTGAGGACTTCCCGCGGGGGAAACAATGGTTTGCCGTCAAATCCCTTCAGTTCTTCTTTCATTCGTCGCAATACGTACTGTTCCCTGTCCTCACGGAGAACCCTTTCCATACCGTCCCGAGTCCCAAAGACATTCGCGTCCAGCAGTGAGAGAAGAAGCCTGAAGTTGTCAGGGTCTCCTCGGTGCGGGGTGGCGGTTAGACATAGCAGATTGGCGGTGTTCTGTGCAAGGACTTCTCCTACTTGATACCGCTTTGTCTTGTGCGTTTTCTCTCCATACAGGTAAGCGGACATCTTGTGCGCTTCGTCGATGAGAACAAGGTCCCAACGTGCGTTCTGCAGCGTCTCCTTGATCTCGTCCTGACGTACGAAGTCGAGGGAAGTGATACACCACTGCCTGTCCTTCCACACGTTCGTCCCGTAGGAGCTGTCTATTGTACCTCTGTCAACAATAGTAAATCTTTCACCGAATTTCTCCTTCATTTCACGCAGCCACTGATACTTCAGGTGGCCTGGAACCACGATTAAACAGCTATTGACCAGACCTCGCATCTTGAGTTCTTTCAGTACCAGGCCAGCCATGATCGTCTTTCCCGCACCGGGGTCGTCAGCGAGGAGATAGCGAATGCTCATGTGATGTGGAAGGATATGTCTGTACACAGCCTCAAGTTGGTGTGGCACCGCATCAACTCGAGAAGCGTTCAGCGCAAAAAGGGGATCAAACTCAAAGGCCAGCCTCACTCGGTTAGCTTCGATACCCAGGAAAAACTCTTCAGCTTTGGTTCGAAAATCGAGATCAGCAGCAGATGCGGACACTTGGAGTTCTTCCACCTGTTGCTGGTTCAATATCTTCTCGTAGATACGTCCAGATTCGAGCCCTCTGGAAAGAACTGTGCAGTTTGTGCCCGCCTCCTCGACCGCGATAACTTCCACTTTTTCAGGAAAGATGCCGCTGCTGACGATCGTCCCCTTTTTCAATTTCTCAATCGATTCTGTCGGCACTTCTACACACCTTTCATCGTTAAGAGTTCGTTTACTTCCGCGCACCATTCCTGCCCATTAACAACATTTTTGAGGCGAGGTTTTTAAAGTTCGCAATTTCCAATGTTTTTGTCGTCTCCATCAACATTAAACGTCGAGTCTAACTTAGCTTGCTTCAAAAGCTAAGGTAATGTTCTTCATATGTCAACTTTCGTTTTCAGGGTCTGAATGCGTGTGTTTAGTGGCGGTGGAGTGCAGGGTGTAGTTTTAGAGCCTATCCGAATAACCCGCAACAGCGGAACGTAATTATGGCGCAAACAAAATGAAGCAGGCCCAAATAATTCTCAGGTTTCTTCTCCCACCGCGTCAAAATGCGGCGAAAACGGTTCATCCAACTATGCGTCCGTTCCGCAACCCAGCGGCGAGCTTTGAAACCGGCTTCTCGTTTAATCGCTTGTGCTTCTTCACCACGCGAACGAATATGAGCGGTATAACCAAACTCTTTTACCAAATCTCGCACCTCACCAGAATCATAACCCTTATCCAAACACATACCTTGAGGCTCTTGCTCCGTAGGCTCAGGACGCTCTACGGGGATACTTTCTATCGTAGTCTCGACCATCTTGCAATCATGCCGATTTGCTCCGTCAATCGCCAGGCCAATCGGCACACCAGATGCTTCGGTCAACAAACTCCGTTTAACGCCTTTTTTGGCGCGGTCTGTAGGGTTTGGGCCCGTTTTTTCCCCCGCCCAGCGGGGCCTTGTTCATGGCGCCGTCCATCGACTGCCAAGACCAATCTATCCCTTTCAGCTCGTCATAGTCTTGCAGAGCCAACGCCCAGAGTTTCTGAAAAACATCGGCTTTGGTCAATTCCTGAAACCTTGAATGAGCGGTGCTGCTCGAACAAATACCAGTTTCGTTCAATGCGTTCCACTGACAGCCAGTTCTCAATACAAAAAACACTCCATCCATGGCTTTGCGATCCGGCACCCGCGGCCTGCCGCCACCGAAACGATGTGTATTCGAATGTTTTGGCAGCAATGGCTCAATTTTTTCCCATAACTCGTCTGAAATCCTATATCTGTTCCTTCGACTTCGCTCAGGACAAGTTTTTGTCTTTGTTTTTTTCATCCCTGAACCCTTTCAAAGGCACCATTGCCTTTGAATATATCGGCCATTCAGGGGTTATTCGGATAGGCTCTAAATGTATGAGTCCTAATACCTAAGATACTTAGGTAATCTTTTTATCTGAGGGATTCTTTTTGTCTGAGGGTTTCTTGTTTTCTGATGGGTTCTTATTATCTGAGGTATTTTTATTATTTGAGAAATTCTTATTTGAATAAGCGTGGATTTTCAAGGCGGCGTTCTGAGCCCATTCTACTTCGCTCAGAGCCTGCCCTGGCCCCGCCACAGGTGAACATAGTTGAAGGGGTAAACTGCGCCGAGGAATCAATGAGAATAGTGAACGGCGGCTCGATACTGGATGCTTGATTCTCGATGTTCGTTGCCATTGCAAAGCAGACGGAGCGACTGCGAAGGCCAGATTATGAGAGAATTCCGATGAATCGGGATAACGGACGATATTTTTGTTTAAGTTGTTTTCATAGCTGGTCGAAATAATTACGAGCACCAAACCAGCGGATTTTCAACAAGGAAGTAGGAAGATTCTCACGGGCTGAATCGTGTTGTAGATTATTATGTTCCGTCTGGAAGGTCATGATAAAAGCAAGCGATATCAGACATATTCCAACTGACATTCTCCGGGCGCTTATTGCCCGCTCTGGCGGTTATTGTCAAAACCCCGAGTGTAATTGCGATCTCTTCCCGTTTCTTGCCGACGATACATACGGAAACATCAAGGAAGCAGCTCACATCATCCCACTTTCTCCCGATGGACCCAGAGGAGCCGAAGTATACCCCAAAGACCAAAATAACTTCTACAACATAATTCTACTTTGCCCTACATGTCATACATTGGCCGACAAATTCCCTGATCGCTATCCTGCTGCCATGTTGCGCGAGTGGAAGTCGAAACATGAACAGCGATTACACCAATGCTTCGCCGCACCATCCTTCAAGAGCAGAGAAGATCTGCGAAAAGTCATCACGCCTCTCTTGAGGGAGAACAAGATGTGCTGGTCCACTTACGGTCCGAAATGTCCACTCAAGGATTCTCTACTAACTGATGCCCCATACATGTGGAAAGAGGCCATATTCAAGACTATTCTCCCAAACAACCGAAGGCTGTTGGCAATCCTCCGAGCCAATAAGAGTCTGCTCGACGAACATGAACTGGATCTAGTCGAACAGTTTGCGATTCATAAGGATGGACTCGAGTACAACCACCTTTCAGGTGACAAGAACTCCTCCGTGCCCATGTTTCCTACAGAGCTAACTCGCATAGGAGAAAAGGAAGGCCATGCCTGATCAGAATCCTATATTTAAGAAGATTCCACGGCCAGAGTCGATAGACGCTCTTATTAAGTATCTTCAGTCTTCAAGGGTCGTTACTGACGTCGAGAAGGTCGACGACCAACTCATCCGTGTTAATCGAAGCAATGGACCAGCAATCACCGCTTTCCTGACGAACATATATATAGTTGGAGAGGCGGACGTAGTTGAAATTCTTTCAGAACATGGGGGTATTGACTGTATTGTGACTATGAGCGCTTGGAATGAATATACAACCAGTGCTAAAACCCATTGCAGTCGGGAGGGCGTAGGACTTTTCACATTCAAGGAGTTCCTCCGTGCAGTATACAGGACAGGACAAAAATTCCTGGATTACTGAACTAGCGAAAGCCTTAAGCAGCAGTGATAACGCTGGTTTTCACGGCATGACTGTCTATACTTTTGGTTCGTATACCAAGACACCAACTAGTCGAGATATTGATCTGCTTATCGTTTATGACAAGCAGGTCATTGCTTTGCCTGAAGCACTTCATATTCGTAAAAAGATTGCTCAACAGGTGATAGCAGAGATTGGTAAACAGCCGCACATCTGCCTGTTATCTACAGATGAACAAGAGTGGCATATCTTCGTCAAGGAGGAAAATGCAACAATCCTCATCAATCAAGGGTTTCTGAGGACGATCTTACCGAAAAATCGAGTGGAAGTTGCAACTTGTCTGCGGACAGCAAAGTAATTAAAATGGTACGAGGTTTCGCACCCTACATGCTGCCGCTGTCTCAAGGTACACTGTGTAGATTTTTTTGATAATCATCTGCCAAATTCGTCTTTTTGGCACTTTTCTGATTTATTTTCAAAGAATACCTAAGTATCTTAGGTATTATATAGAACATAGAAAGTAAATTTCCACGGGTTCAAACCCATGGCATTTGCCGCAACAGGCTTTGCCTGTCCGCCTTTGGCGGATAACTTCATCTACGGGTTGAAACCCGTAGAATTGCGGCGGGATATTAAACGTGCTGATTTTTTGACGGATTGGTTCCGGCACAATACCTAACTATCTTATGTATTAAGGTTAATTAAAAGTGTCCGGTACGTTTTAATTAAGAACTGGGGTGCAGTCGTTTTTTAAGATTAAAATGGTGCGAGGTTTCGCACCCTACATGCTATTGCATATACCATCGCAGAGAAAACCCCCCAGGCAGGCCTGGGAGCTAAATTAAATCCGCCGAGTAAATCGGCGGGCGGAATAAAACCCCGCCATAAAATGGCGGGGCTAAGCATTTTGATTCCGTATCCCCCGATTACGACCTTCCTTCGTCAAAACAGACTAAGGCGGGTAAACGTTCGAGGGCAGGCAAGTACGGAATGACACGGTAATAAATAACAACAAGAATCCCGCAATAAATATAAAGAAAACCCCCAAATAAACTTGTCTGACGACAGTCAAGATTTGGGGGCTAAACATTCGAGATTGCCACGCTTCCGTTCTCCGCAGCAGCGCTGCTGCGAAGGATGAAGCGCTCGCAATGACGGCAAGCGCACGGCAGCAACCATCATGAGTTTTTTGGTGGGCCGCTTAATTGTGACGCTACCGCCGCGGTTGCCTTTTTGAGTTTTTCCTCATCCGCCAAGTAGTAATGCGTCTTTGCCTTTAGCTGGTCGTCCAATTCGTAAATTAGTGGAATGCCCGTCGGGATATTTAAGCTGGTAATCTGGTCATCGGATACAGAGTCTAAATGTTTAACCAACGCTCGCAGGCTATTGCCATGGGCTGATATCAGCACCTTTTTGCCCTGTTTTAACTGCGGAACAATCTGATCATGCCAATATGGCAAAACCCGTTCAAGAGTTGTTTTCAGCGACTCGGTAGCTGGTAGAACATCTGCTGGCACGTCTGCATAGCGCCGGTCATGGCGGGGATGACGCCTATCCGTTTCTGAAAGGGCAGGTGGCAGAGTATCGTAACTGCGGCGCCATATCTGGACCTGCTCGATACCGTACTTATCAACCATCTCCTTCTTGTTCAGACCCTGCAGAGCACCATAATGCCGCTCATTGAGTCGCCACGTGCGATGGACGGGAATCCACATAAGGTCCATGTCATCCAAAATTATCCAAAGCGTCCTGATTGCACGCTTTAACACAGAAGTGAAAGCAACTTCAAATGAATACCCCCGTTCTCTCATGATCCCTGCTGCCTCATGGGCTTCCTTGATGCCCTGCTCCGACAGATCAACATCGGTCCAGCCGGTGAACTTGTTCTCAAGATTCCATATACTCTCCCCATGCCGCACTAACACTATCTTTATCATAAACACTTTCCTTCTCGTAAAAACTTAAGAGTAAGGCAGTTAATTTTTACAGACTAAGTTTATACTCCAACTTCCTCACCACCTATTTTTGATGAGGATATTAAGAGCCATCAAGTTAGATTGGTTGCAATTTTATCGATCAAACGTGTGAAATCAATAATCGCTTAATCTCAGAGCTTGACAGGCTTGCAAAGGCTCTTTTCACTGACAGCGACTCGGCCACATATTTTGCAGAGGAACTTGCCGTTTTTAACAAGTGCCTTGTAGTCCTTTGGATTACTGATCTGAAATCCCATATTGTTCAAATAGCACAAATGATTTCCGTGCCCCGCGTGCGGCATTGATACCTTTGCCATGGTCCTTCCCTTTCAAAAACAAAATCTCGTTAATAGTTTCTTTTATTACACAAGTGGTGCCGTTTCAGTTCAAATAAATTTTTCTTGGAAGCGAAAAAATGCCTGTTTCGTACCAATTAGAATACATCAGAACCCAATTACAAAATTATGCTGTCTATCTCAGCGGCAGTGTATTTAATTTCAGGCATAAATTACAGCATTATCCGCACCTGAAAAACATTCTCTCGACTGAAAAGCACACTTCTGGTATAGTTCAGCCACGGATACAGAACTGACATACAATTGTATACTTAATTGATCACGGAGAAAGAAACTATGGATTATCGAAGAATTATCCCGTGTTTGGACGTAAAGGATGGCCGATTGGTCAAAGGTATCAACTTTGTTCAGTTAAAAGATGTAGGTGACCCTGCTGAAAATGCTGCTGTATATAGTAAGGAAGGCGCAGATGAACTTGTCTTTCTCGATATCACCGCGACCATCGAAAAGAGAAAAACGCTTCTGGACGCAGCCAAGAGAACTGTCAAGGCAATCAGCGTCCCTCTGACAGTTGGAGGTGGAATCAATAACTGCCAGGCGATCGAAGAATTGCTTGATATAGGGGCATCAAAAATATCAGTCAATACCGCAGCCGTACGAAATCCCGACTTTGTTGGAGAGGCTGCTGAAGAATTCGGCAGTGAGAGAATCACCGTGGCAATAGACACATCCACAAACTCGAACCTGTCGTCCGGATTCGAGGTCATGGTAAGCGGTGGCACTGTTAAGGCCGGGATCGACGCTGTTGAATGGGCGAAAAGGGTCGAAGACTTAGGCGCTGGGGCGATTTTACCTACCAGCATGGATACGGATGGGACACAGGCTGGATACGATATCAAAATGACACGGGCAATAGCCGACGCGGTATCCCTGCCCGTAATAGCTTCGGGAGGAGCTGGAACATTGGAGCATCTGTACGAAGCCATCGTTGACGGTCATGCCGACGCCGTCCTTGTTGCGTCAATCGCCCACTTCGGAAAGTACAGTATAAGGCAAATGAAAGAGTACTTGGCTGAACGCCAGATTCCAGTAAACCTATGAACTGCTATAATTATCGCCCCTCAGTTTTCAAGAATCACTCGTCCACGTGGTGAAAGGCTTTAACTCTGTAATTTCCACAAAAGCCAAAGCACATATATGTCGATAGGAGGAGGGTGTGATTTCTACCTTAGTACTCTCGGAACAATCAATTATGTTTGGAAAAATCAAAAAAAATAGGCTGCCTTTCAAACCGGCGCTGTATACAATGCGCTGGTACCCGAGCAACATAAGCTGTGTCAATTCTAAAAATACCCCGAAGAGACCCAAACAAATCCCGCCCTTGATGGTTCGTAAACCTGAGTGGCGGCGATAGAATCCGTTAATAACCTCTCACCTCGCGTTCTCTGGCTGTAGTCGGTCTTCGACAAACACATGATATCCCACAACAAACAAAATATCCTGGGCTCATGCTATCAATAAACATGAGCCCAGGATCGGTACAATACCGTGCCGTGAGCTAACCGTCAGCCTTAATAAACCTTGCAGCTATTCACGGTTAAACACGCAATTACTCCTCAGACTCCTCTTCGGTTCGTCCTTCGTAGTAGTACTACGGAGAATGGAGCGGGGCATTCGGATCACTCGGCTCATCCGTCTCTGAAGGCGTCGGCCTATACAGCCTGATGTTATCAAAATAAAGTCTCCCTTCACCATCTTGTGGATCTGTTTGACTTCCAACACCAATGGTCATCTTTTCAACTGCGTTAAGATCAACATTAGCATCGCTGAAAACACTAAGCGGTATATCCCACTGCTGCCAGTCTGTTGCTAGCACCGCATTGGGGTTGTCCGGATGCTCGACAACTTTAACCGTACCACCACCTTCTACAGCCACATACAGTGGCTGAGTTCCATTGGCAGGCATTTCTACGCCAATGGCTTTAACCTCCCAGTCGTCACCGGTAACAGTGCCGGTAGTCGTTACATCAGAGAACACAGAGATGCCACTTGCACCGGCGTAGTGGCTGGTATGCGCAAAGCCAATGTAAATGTCCGACCGCATCACAATAATCCGAGGGTTAGTGGATGCATCGAAGCCGGTATTCTCATTATCCGGCTGTTGAATCCAGTTGACGCCATCTTCTGAGTAATAAGCAGTAATGAAGATGCCCTGACGTACAAGCCTTACCCAACCTGGCAGGCTGATACCGTTTGGCTCGCTATGTGCCGAGTAAGATTCCCAAGCGGTGGTAGAACAATTCTGGAAACACCTACGACCATCCGGCGTAATGAACATAAAGCCATGTACGCTGAAGGGATCCAACGTCTCACGAATCATCACGCCAGCCTTGGCCCATTCGTTTGTATTCTCTACGTTTACTACACGAGCGGTGATAGAACCATCACCCGAGAGCATCTTATAGGCATAACGGAACTCGTCGGACTCATCCCAGACATCCGCTCCGGAAGCGCTTATCGTGTACGTACCGGGCGGGTTTTCGGTGAAGGCAATAGGAAAGCCTTTGAAGAACAGTCTTAGCGTTTCAGCACCGTCTCTGATCCAATCCTGCGGAGCGTCAAAAAGACGCACGGCCTCTGAATACGCTGCGCCGGAGGTATTGTCGTAAAAGAAAGGCATGGATTGCAATCCACCATTAACGATAGTCTGCTCAGTAAAGGGGGGAGTGCTATAACCTACTTGCGAACCGTTTTCAGAGACGCCCCAACCAACCATCCATCCATGTATCAAATATACTGTCGGGTTCGTAGTCATTGTAGTCTTCAAAGTCGTCCACGACAATGTAATTTCGGGTTGTAAAGCTCCATGTGTTGCCTTTCCAGGGACTATTCGGGTGCGCATCATTGATCTCATCGATCCGCCAGTAATAGGTCGTTTCGAATTCGAGAAGGCCATTAGGCCCGTCCTGAGCGAAGCCGAAGGGATCATACATATTATCATCCTGGTTTTGACTTACGAGAACAGCGTTCGGATCATTTTCTCTGCTTGCTTCGTTGACATCCTCGAAAACTGTGCCGAAGTACACATCATGCGTGGCGGCATATTCTCCCGGTGTCCAACTAAGAACAACATCTCTGCAAACATCGGTGGCATCATTAGCAGGATTAGGCTCAGAGGCAAGTCCTGGCTTTTCACCACCCTCCATGACAATCTGAATCTCCTCCTGCGATAAAGCCCGGCTGTAAATCCGGACATCGTCGACGAGACCGTTCAAGTTACGACCACTGGCTTGCGCATTCTCACCGATGTAAAGGTTATAGTCACTGTCGTTTATTTGTCCAGTAGCTGATATGGTGGTGTCCAATACCCCATCAACGTAGATCATCGCATGGGCCCCATCGTAAACGCCAGCTACATGATGCCACTGATCATCTGTCACGATTATGGTCCCATCAAACCATGAATACGGCTCGGCCGTGGTCCCGTTAATGCCCATGTGGACGGCATTACCCGTTTCTGCCGACCTGCTTAGTCGATACGAGTCGTTCCCTTTGGCGAGAATGGTTTCCCAGTTTCTGGTGAACTGCGCGACCTTGATCCAACATGCCAGCGTAATCGCATCGCGGATCTGCAACGTTGGCAAGTTTCCGCAGTTGACATAGTCACCTCTGCCGTCTAAATCCAGTGCACCATCTATTTTTCCGATCACCCACTGCGGATCACCGCGGAGGACGCCGTGGTTGCCATTGCCGGACGAATCAGCAGCTACGGTACCCTCGCTTTCATCAAGTTTCCACCAACCTACAAGAGTAGGATCAGCACCTTATGATAAGCTTGTTAGAACCAAGCCTAGCGCAAGAATAAAAGGGATTCGAAAACACAGTCTTTTACGCATTGTAATCCTCCTTCAGAAAAACGTAATAAACACAATAACCATGCTTCTGATACACAACGAAAAATCTGTTTTCCTTGACGAGTGGTTAGCCCCTTATGAGCAGCTAATCACTAATCTCAGACAACCTTTAATAAACTCGATAACAATCATAGATTCCCCCTCCAAAAGTGTGCGATTGGGCAATATCACTGAAAATAGAGCTGAACTCAACCTCATTAGCTATAAAAACCAAAATAGATTATGGATTTGGTGCCAGAAATCGCTGGATATAAACAAAAGCACAAATTAAGCCTCTGCGCTCGGAGGTCGATATTCCATTCCGCATTCTTTGTCCTCTGTGGAAAATCCCGTATGTTACCGGACTAAAATCCTTTACTATGATACCAAATAGGCGTTCACTTTTTCAAGGAAAATGGCAGGCTCCAAACCAAAGTTACACCTGCTCATACTGTTGAGACATTTTGTGTAAACTGAGGGTGGCAAAATATAGGCGAAAATGTCTAAAAGCAGCATCCACCCGGCATTCAGGGCAGTTCCGATAAGAATCTCACACCCTACTCCTTGGAGGCTTCAAAGACTCTAAAGGTGTTTTTGCCTGCCTGCTTCGCCGCGTAGAGGGCTTGGTCGGACCGACTGGTAATATCTTCAGGATTAGTATCTACATCGTATTGACCAAGGCCTACACTGATTGATAGCTCTATCTGCTGCTTTCTCCAGGATACCGGAGAGCGAGCAACCGCTTCTACCATACGTTCCGTCACAACGACGGCGTCGTTTAGCGAAGTGTTTGGCAAAACCACTGCAAACTCATCACCACCATAGCGTGCTGCAATGTCTATCTGCCGAATGCACTGTCTTATCCTTCTGCTGATTTCCTGGATAACCTTATCCCCTGCTCGATGGCCGTAAGTGTCATTTATAAGCTTCAGATTGTCAACATCAACCATAATTAGAGAGATATGACCACCGTACCGACGAGATCGCCATAGCTCCTTCTCAAGTATATCGTAGAATGTTCTGTGGTTTACCAAGCCAGTAAGGCCATCCGTTGTAGCCTGATGTTGTAACTTCTCGAAAAGCTTAATGTTGCCGATCGATGCGCCTAGCAGTTGGGCAAACAGCTCTATCAGTGCTATATCCTGATCGTTAAAGTAGTCGCTATCAACCTTGTCCGCTAAATTTAGCACTCCCACAACTCGGTCCTGGCAAATCAAAGGGACTATGGCGCAATTCTTGGTCTTGTAGTTTTCGGCAAAAACACGCTGCGACCGCTTAATTATCGGTCGTTTATGAGTATCTATGTCCCCGATTAAGATGAGCTCTTTGCTTCGAACAGCCATCACCATAGGTGACGGAGGTTGCTGATTCAGAGAGACAATCTTATTTATTCGAAATGGATGCGTGTACCGTACCAAATGCAGGATATTGTTCGTCTCATCGAGTGTATATAGAGAGGCAAACCTTACACCAACCAATTTAGGAATGCTTTCCACACAAACATCCGCTATACGTACAATGTCAAGACAATTCAGCAGGCGCGCAAGAGGAGTGACCTGCTCAAGTAAAGAAACGCCGCCAGCAGTTGTGTCCGGTATGTGCCGAGAATTTCTATTTATTTGGCCCATAGTTATAAACGCATTCAATCCTGGTTCAATGGCCCCTGGACCTCTGGTAACCAGCCATCAGGTTAAGGCTTTATCTTGTATCGGATAGCCTTGGGTGGATGTTTTGGAAAAATGCTTTTGTATCGGAATAAAATTTTACGCCGGTTTTATCGGCTATTTCATGCGTAATGAACACGATAAATAGTGCAGAAAATTAAGCAGAGACTACACTCTTGACTACTTTTGGGGGAACGAAGGTGCTATGAGCAGACGGAAATGGGTGGGCTTAAAGAAATTCTAATTTTTTTTCTGAAAAAATCGAAAATAAGTTGACATCCGATAAAAGTAATTTTACATTTTGCAAAATGTAAAATATGTTTATTCGTCTTTTTAACTACTTTTATCTTACAAATACATTGGCCATATAAACGTGCAATGCTTATTAGCGGAAAACATCAATTCTTACGTAAACCTAGAAACGTATCAGCGTTATTCCGCGATCTGCCTCCCTGCACCTTTCGGATGCTTACACTTTGACAAATAGAGTGAGAATCTTGTTACTAAGTTTTGAACGATGGATTAATGCAAACAAATGAGCCAACAACCTAAGATAAAGGTACCTTTTGATTTGACTAAGACAGTCAATCAGCGAAGAGTCTATCGCTATTGTTCCAAAGCTTTTGCTAATGCAATTACAACTTGATAATCGAACAGTGCAGATACCTGCCAAGCTCTACAGAATCGGAGATTTGGTGCGCCACACACCATTTTCTCGCCAGACTATTCACAATTACACCGTCATGGGTCTGATAACCGAGGCAGAATGGACCGAAGGTGGACATCGACTCTATGATGAATCGGTATTTGAAATACTCTTAAAAATTAACCAACTCAAAAAGACAAAAACCCTATCTGAAATAAACCAGATTCTTCGTAAAGAACGATCACAATATTATCCTCAATCAATTGATCAAAAAGTTGGTGATAGTGCCGAAGAAAAGAACCATCACACACATTACGTTCATCGACAAGAAGGAAATAAATAAACAAACTCAGGATGCGATTGAGTTAATAAATAAGAAAACAAATACGAAAGCCTTAGCCGCTCATTGCTATGCGTTTGCTATGCAGTGAAAGCTCAAGGAGCGACCGAAAGGATCAAGGATGATATGTACAGTCGCGCCCTTGACAAGGTGTTTTTACTACGCTTTGCCATACTTCTACCGGATAGAGAAAAGTATAGGGGGGATTCAGGCATGAGCGAATGTAGTGTCGGCAAACATGTCTTTCTATGGCTTGTCCACGCATGGCAATTGGATGCACACTTCCAAATTAGAATTCTGACAGAGCAACAACAAAGAACAAAACGTACAAATCACTTCATCCCCCATTCGGTAAATGCTTTCCGCCTGCAAAGGCTCCCACAAATGTCTCAACAACTGGTCATTGGACTTGGACCTATAAAAACGGTCACGGAAGAAAACAACTTCGCAATATATTGTAATAACAACGGCAGTTCTGAAACGGTTAATAAGACATTAGAAGCTGCCAAATACATTCTGTCAGGTACCACGTCCGAAATGAGTAGGACTCGGCCGCTACCAAATATCCAGAGACTCGACAATCGCCTTAGGATAACTATGTCGCATAATTGAAGGATAGGATAATGAATCTGCAGCCGTTAATAGCCGATAATATTGATGAACTACTGGCCAAGATAGTCGAATTCACACTGGCACGTCGCAACACTCTTATCCAAAACATACAAAATGTGTACACCCTTAGATTTAGCCCCAAAGATCTGCCCATATCGGAGTTTTGCGAGGTACTCAACTATGCACTCGCCGAGCACATTCAAAGCCGTCGGCTTGTGCTGCGTGACACACAGAACATCGAGTTCGGGCTTAATGGCAGTATGAAAGCAACGCCTGTCGTTGATGAACATGCGAAAAAACTGCTAAAGAAAAATCCTGATAAGTATCTCGGACTACAATTAAGGAAGCTTTTAGAGGCCTCACTCAATAAAAAAGTTGCTGAGGAATTACTAAAACAAAAACATCAATTAACCCAAACACCTAAAGAGCGAATTACAAAAAAACCAAAGCGGCTGCCAATGTACCGGGATAAGACGCAGTTCTAACCACTTACATAGGCTTTCTTTCAGAACGCCTGACGGAGATACCTTTTTCAGCAGGAAATGATAAACGAAGTGCCTCACTTACAGCAAATGACCCAAAGCTGCTCATGCTCTGCGAAAGTCATGGCAATAACAAGTGGTAAAGGAGGTGTCGGCAAGACAAACATCGCTGCAAACTTGGCTATATGTCTGGCTGCTTCACAGAAAAAGGTCTTGCTTTTGGATGCAGATATGTCGTTGGGCAACCTCGACGTGATCATGAACATTAACAGCAGATATAACATCTCTCATCTGCTCGCTGGACGTAAAAGTATCCAAGATATAGTTCAGGTTGGACCTAAAGGCCTGAAGATTATCTGTGGCGCTTCCGGTCTTCAAAGGCTTGCCAACATCGATGAATGTCAGCGTCTGCTACTGCTGCGCGAACTATCAAAGCTCCAACAAAACACCGATGTGATCTTAATTGACACAGCAGCCGGTATCTCCCGCTCTGTTGTAGGCTTTTGCCTTGCCGCCGATCATGTTCTGGTTGTAACAACACCAGAGCCTACAGCAATGACCGACGCTTACGGAATGACCAAAGTACTGCTGAGAAACCGTTTCGCAGGGCATATAAGTTTCATCGTGAATATGGCGGATACAACGGCACAGGGCATAAGAACATACAAGAAGATAGCAAATACTACAGAGCAATTCTTAGCTGCGCAAATAAACTGCGCCGGCGTATTGCTCAAAGACGAACGATTGCAAAAGGCAGTCCGATCGCAAATGCCTGTTGTACTGGCCTATCCCAAATCACGAATCTCGTTATCTCTGGTTGCCTTAGCAGCGAAATTAGGCAACGGACTAGCTGCGCAGCAGACGAATGGAAAGTTTTTTGAGAAAGTTCTTCACAGGTTCTTCTAAAGTTGTCAACGAAAAGGCCGATAAGGATGTGGGATGAACAGAGTTTACATAATATTGGGGATATAGAGAGGGTAGGGAAAGGCGCATACATTTATAGGACTTAAATTCAAATAAACAAAATGCAAAAATATCACGGAAGAGACCCATGAAAACAGACCAACAGCTTGACATCAGCCAAGTATGGGAACAGTTCCACAAAACACGCGATGACTACCATAGAAATCTCCTCTTGGAGCACTATAGAGACATAGTGAAGTATTCTGCTGAGAGGTTGCACAGCAAACTGCCAGATAAAGTGGAACTGGATGATCTCATTAGCGCCGGCATCTTCGGGTTAATGGACGCCATCGACGCATACGATCCGTCCAGAGGAGTAAAGTTCGAGACGTACTGCGCACCAAGAATAAAAGGCTCTATTTTAGATGAGCTGCGGAGTATGGATTGGGTTCCACGATTAGTCCGGGCCCGCGCACACCAACTCGCAAGGGCCACACATTCGCTTGAGTTGCACCTTGGACGTAAGCCTGTTGAAGAAGAAATCGCTGGGGAGCTGAACATGGATATGGAAGAGTTCGATAGACTTCAGCGAGATGCAAACGCAGCAAGTCTGGTATCGCTGAATACAAAATATGGCGATGATGATGGTGAAAAAGAAGTCTGTGAAATAGACATTATCAAAGATCAAAAGAGCGAAGACCCCCTGCTGGAAGCCCAAAAGCGAGATTTGAAGAACCTACTCACGAAGGGACTAACACGGGCTGAAAGACTGATTATAGTGTTGTATTACTATGAGGAAATGACAATGAAGGAAATCGGCGCAACGCTGGATTTGTCTGAATCTCGTGTTTCGCAAATGCACTCATCTATTGTCGCGCGGCTGAAAGCCCAGTTGGACACCAGAAAAAAGGAATTCTCGGTCGAGTAGTCGGCCACTGTCAGCTTATAACTCGTCGAAAGCTCCCTTTTTGACCTACTTACAGCCTCCCCTAAAATGAGCCTCCTGCCGCATTAAGCCCGAAGCTATATTCTCAATTCAATGCTCGAATTCTGATCGCCCTACTACATCACACGAATTGATTTTCTTACTCCTATAAAGTATAAATTTAGAGTATTTTTGAACAAGGAGGCAATAAATGAGATTTACAAAAATGCACGGGCTCGGCAATGACTACGTATATGTCAATTGCTTTGACGGGCAGGTTGACAATCCGATCGAACTGGCTCAAGCAATGAGCGACCGACATCGAGGCATAGGAGCTGATGGACTAATTTTGATATACCCATCGGATAAGGCCGATGTGCTCATACGCATCTTCAACGCCGACGGCTCAGAAGCAGAGATGTGCGGCAACGGAATTCGTTGTGTCGCCAAGTATACATACGAACGCAAAATCGCTGAACCAGGTGGGCCATTCTCCATCCCTGGCCAGACAGACCGCTGCCCTGGCTCCTTGAAAATAGAGACAGGCAATGGTGTTATGACGGTTGGGCTCGTT
>Ga0307437_1000746_pt1 | contig 23907 bp, 20 predicted proteins | sample SalMarWE160390MG_FD_202146 | JGI IMG/M metagenome (GOLD analysis project Ga0307437, IMG submission 202146) | Salt marsh sediment microbial communities from the Plum Island Ecosystem LTER, Massachusetts, United States - WE1603-90 | ecosystem: Environmental > Aquatic > Marine > Intertidal zone >...
CGCTTCCTCGAACTCATACAGGCATACAATAACACACCACGAAAATGTCTGGACTTTCTAACACCAGCGGAGATATTTTGGAATAACATGTTGCACTTCAAATGTGAATCCACCTTCCCGCTTTCGCGGGAATGACATTTATGTTGTTGCGGCAGGATCGCATGGAGCCTGCCCTACTCTATGCCTAGGCCCAGAGCGGGGCCCAAGGTCGAATAAGTTCCCACCATTCAGTCGGAGTTAGAATTCTAATTGGCAATGATCGAAGTTCCTCCCTGTACTTAAGAATAGTTTTCCAGTCTCTAGTACAGAAGCAATCGCAGCGATATGAGAGGGCATCACAGATTAGAACGCGGTCTTCAATATCATTAAGAGCGTGAGGCGCGAGTGAAGATAACACCTCGATCTTCATATTTTCGGCTTCAACAAAAGATGGAAAGTCCTTAGCCGTTTGGCGAATGGTGAGCCAATAGTCCCACACCTCCATGAACCATTTCTGCAAATACAACCTCTTCTTGAGTTTTCTTGTCTGGAGAATCTCTACATACGTAAAAGGTGATATCGCCAATTGCCAGAATGCCCTTCTTCCAGTCAAGAAAATATTATAGAAGGCATGAATGTCGCGGACTACGCGGTCATTTGTGCCTGGTGGAGGTTCTGTACCTTCGAAAATACACTCACCATAGTCGAGGATGAAATTCAAAGTACATGTGTCTAAAAATATGCGCGTTGGTAGATTGTTTGGTCCCATTTGTCAGCTATGCCTGTTTCATCCCAAGTAAATGAGATGTCACCTCAAATTCACACTCAATATCTTCACATCCGTCATGTCCTCGATGGCGTAGCGGACTCCCTCGCGGCCGAGGCCGGAGCTTTTCATGCCGCCGTAAGGCTGGTGGTCGGCGCGGTAGGTCGGGATATCATTGACTACCACCCCGCCGCACTCAATATGCTTGAACGCATAGAAGATGTCCTTGAGGCGATTGGTGAAGATTCCCGCCTGCAGGCCGTACTCCGAGTTGTTGATCTCATCAACCACTTTCTTGAAGTCCTTGTACGTAAACAGCACCGCCAGGGGCGCAAAGGCTTCCTTGGAGCAGACGTCCATCGAGGTTTTCACGTTGGTCAGGATGGTCGGCTCCAGCGTGCGCCCCCGGGCTTTGCCGCCAATTAAGATTTTCGCTCCGCCCTTGACAGCATCGGCAATAGTAGCGAGTGTGTTCTCGACCGCCTGCCTGTCAACCATCGTGCCTATGTCAGTCTCCGGGTCGAGCGGATCGCCGATCTTGAATTTGGCTGACTTAACTTTGAGCAGCTTAATAAATGGGTCATAGACCTTCTCATGCACATAGATGCGCTGCACCGAGATACAGGACTGACCGGCCACACCAAAAGCGCCGGGCACCAGACGGGTGGTGGCATACTCAATGTCAGCGTCATCGGCCACCGCCACTCCGGCGTTGCCGCCTAACTCCAGCACAACTTCCTTCCGTCCGCAATGCTCCTTGATCCACCAGCCCACCTCGGAGGAACCGGTGAAGGTGATCAGTTTCACGCGGTCGTTCTCAAGAAGCGGTGAAGCATCTCTCGATGATCCGGGGAGGATCGACACGGCGCCCTTGGGGTGGTTGGTCTTGTCAATCAACTCCGCCAGCAACAGGGCGCTGATCGGTGTCTTCGAGGCCGGTTTGAGCACAATAGTGTTTCCGGATGCAATGGCCGGGGCAACCTTGTGGGCGACGAGGTTAAGCGGGAAGTTAAACGGCGAGATACCGGCAATAACGCCTTTCGGAAAGCGACGCACAAGCCCGATGCGCTCTTCGCTTCCCGGCGCCCAGTCGAGGTCTATGATTTCCCCGCCGACACGCTTGGCTTCCTCAGCGGCTGTCTTGAAGACGCCGATCGCACGGGCGACTTCCCCCTTGGCATCCTTTAGTGCTTTGCCCAGCTCCAGCGCCATCGCCTTACCGATTTTGTCGATGTTCTTCTCCAGACCGGCGGCAACAGCCCGGCAGGTTTCCTCGCGTTTGTAACAGGGCAAGTCGCGGGTGATCTTGAAGGTCTCGTCGGCAATCTGTATTGCCTTGATGTAATCCTCTTTTGATGCCGTGGCGACAGCGGCAACCAGCGAGTCGTCGTAGGGGGACTCGACCCGAATCTTGTTCTTGCGGTCAATCCACTTGCCGCCTAAGTACATTTTATAGCTTTTGACCATCGTTAACTCCGCTGTTTGATGAACTTGACTACAAGACAAGATAATAGTCAGATGTCGCATTACGTTCAAGCAAAATAGCTTAGGCACATTGTGCCCTTTATTTGACGAAAGGTCAAGACCTTCTCAGGTATGGCTTCCTCCCCATACCTTATGGGCAGGTTTGTATTGTCCCCGGTCTTTTTTGCCCGGTTGTCAAGCAGCAGGTCCTTGTCCCTGGTTGCTCTGAAGAGCTGAGGCCGGGAGTTACCCCTTGTTGCGCAGTAAGTTACCGGAAGGCATCGGTGGTCCACCAAGATTTGTCGGCCTGCGGCACAAGATTTACACAACTTGCGGAAAACAAAGGGTAGATAGTATGAAAGATAACAAGCTTACCAATCAATCCGGTCTGACCCAGCTTGAAGTGATGATAGCCATGGTCATCATGAGCATCTCGTTGCTCCTGTTGCTTAACATGGCCATGGTGGCCCTCGATGGTAATGATTGGTCCAACAAGACCACCATCGCTACCCAGGTGATGCAGGAGAAGCTGGAGCAACTCCGTAACAGCCCGACTCCCGGCAGCGGCGGAGACACCGCCCTGGGGGTTGTCCGCAACTGGACTGTGACTAATGCCGGCAGCCACCTGCGGCAGGTGGGCATTGATGTGACATGGGAAGACATCAGGGGCAACATGGTAACTGATTCCCTCTCAACCTTAATCAAAACCGACTCGGTATAGGTGTCATTATGTTTGCGTGGATCACAAAGATAAAAAGCCAGCGGGGCACTTCATTTTTGGAAGTGATGATCGCGCTGCTAATATTGGGCGTGGTAACGACGGCCATTTTCAAGCTGTACATTACCCAGCACAAGAACTACTTGACACAGGACGATGTTACCACCATCCAGCAAAATGTCAGAGCCTCAATCGACGAGATGTCGCGGCATATCAGAATGGCCGGTTACGATCTACCAGTGGGCTTGCCGTCCATGGGTGCCGCCAACACCGACCCTGATACGATAACCATTACATACCTCTCCAGTGGTTGCGACACCTATTTGGCGTCTGACATGCTCCAGCCGTCCTCCGAGCTGAAATGTGGGACTGACATCTCCTGCTTTTACGACGGCCAGTGGGTATTCATCTATGACCCTGATTCGGCTGCTGGCGAATGGTTCGAGATCACGGAGGTTCAGGTAGCTGCAAAGCAATTGCAGCACAACACGATGGTGCTGAGTCGGAAATACGATGCGAATGCTCTTGTCCTGGCGATGTCGCAGATCAAGTTCTTTGTCGATAACACCACCGATCCGAACCACCCCAACTTAATGATTCATATAATGGGCCAGCCTCCCCAGGTGTTCGCCGAAGACATCACCGACCTCCAATTTCAATACTGTATGAAGAACGGGGCTGTCGTTGATGTGCCGACTGTGATCGATAATATCCGCGAGGTTTCGATTTCCATTTCAGGAAGGTCGCACAAGCCGGATGTCGAACTGGCCGAGGAACTTGAAAACCAGTATCGGCAAAGGACCTTCTCGACATCAGTTTACTTAAGAAATGTTGGAGTCTAAAGGCAGGTGATTCATGAATATAATGCGAATTAACAACAAGCGTGGTATGGCCTCATTGATAGCCCTTATCATGGTAGCCATGCTGACCCTTCTTGGCCTGGCGGCTCTGTCAACATCCGACGATGAAGTCAGCATTGCCGGTAACGAGTTGCAGGAGACGCGGGCCTTTTACGCCGCCGAGGCTGGGCTGGAAAAGGCCGCCGCGGCTTTGCAGAGCGAGTTTGACACCACCGGTGCGCCGCCGACCAGCATGCCGGCCGGATCCGAGACTGTCAACAACTGTCTGGTGACCTACAACGCCAACGACGACGGTCCGGCAACGCAACAGGTGCTCTCCAACGGCACTCTGGCCGGTTTGTACGCTCTGGTTAAGTCGTTTTCGATGACCTCCACCGCCTCAAATGCCAGCTACAATGCAACCGTCCAACTCTCACAGACATTTGAAGCGGCCCTGGTGCCAATCTTCCAGTTCGCAGTCTTCTACGGCAACGACCTTGAGATTGCCCCCGGTCCTGACATGACTCTTATGGGACGGGTTCATTCCAACGGCAATATGTGGCTGCAAGCAGGTAGTAGCCTCAGAATGGATAGCTATACTACCGCTTCAGGCCATATATTACACGGTCGCAAGGGTGCTGGTAGTGTGGATAACGGGGATGTACTGATTAAAAACGGCAGCGGAAACAATGTCTCGATGAAGGAGGGCTCCGGATGGCTTGATGCCAACGATGCCCACTGGTATGATTCATCGGTGGCTCGCTGGCAGGGGCGGATACAGGATTCCGCCCACGGTCAGGGATCCTTGAACCTCCCCTTGTCTCCCACAGCAGTTGGCGACCCTCACAAGGTTATTGAGAGGGCAGGTGGCAACCCTGACTCCTATGAAAGCAAGGCTACAATAAAGTTCATTGACCGCCAGGCGTACCAGAAGGTGGGCGGCGCATGGGTTAACGTGACAGCCGATATGGTTTCAAAAGGTGTCATCACGTTAACCGATGACAAGTTCTATGACGGCCGCGAGGCAACCTGGGTGGATTGCATGGAACTGGACGTTGAAGAATTATATAATGAAGGCTACGCTCCCTCCAATGGTGTGATCTACTTTTCTGACCAAACCTCCGACTTCCCGGCTTTGCGCCTTAATAATGGATCGGAGCTAGACGCCGGTCTCGCGGTTGCCAGCGAAAACCCCGTCTACGTGAACGGTGACTATAACAAGACGAACAAGAAGCCGGCAGCTCTCTTTGGTGATGCCATTACCTTCCTGTCCAACAGCTGGGACGACAGCAAGAGCTCCGGATCTGTGAACAACCGAGTAGCCTCCAACACGGTTGTGAGTGCCTGTTATCTCACTGGGAATACTGAAACCACCGCATCCAACTACAACGGCGGCTTTGAGAACCTCCCGCGCTTTCTTGAAAAGTGGTCAGGAAAGACGTTCACGTGGAGAGGCTCGGCGGTCAATCTCTGGAACTCCGTTCAAGCCAATGGCAACTGGAGCTATGGTTCATACTATACCGCGCCAAACCGTGACTGGGCATTCGATACCGATCTCGATGACCCCAACAATATGCCGCCGGAGACTCCTATGGTGCGAGTGTTCCAGCGTATCGGCTGGAAGCAGCAGCATGTAGGTTACGAAGAATAGCTTTCTGAGACAACCTCAAGAACAAGGACCCGCCTTATTGGCGGGTCCTTTTTTGCGTCCAAAAATCCGCGAGTTAAACCCGTCGCTATTTACGTATCCTAATTTACACAACATAAATTACATTATCGATCGCAAATCAACTGTCGAAAGTCAGTTAGGTTTTTGTATGTTATTGTTGACAAGCATGAGATAATGTTTGTAACTTATTATTATTCGGCAGGTTTAAGTATAATGAAATACTTTGCCATGCTATTAAATTGTCCCGCAAAGGGTAACAGGAGTATCGAACAAGGAAAGTCATCAAACGAAATTGCTGACACTTATGTGTCGGCAGGGAGTGCTTATGGACCTTGATCTACAGGGGAATATTGAACGATTCACGTTGCCTGAAGTATTTCAATTGATCGCTTCGAGCCGCAAGTCGGGGACACTGGGAATTCAGAAGGACGATTCCATCGTCATGGTCTACTTCAAAGACGGCAACGTGGTCTACGGCTACGGCCCTCGCCAGACGTTTCACCTCGGACAGTTGCTTAAAGAGCGGGGCGTCATATCCGCTCAGCAACTGGAAGAGGCAATCGGCGTCCAGGCGGAGACTGAAAACTCCAAACGGTTGGGCGAAATTCTCATATCAAGTCGCTTTATCGACCGAACCGATCTGGAGAGAGTGATCAAAAAACAGATTGAAGAGCTGCTGTATTCGCTTTTAGGCTGGCAGGCCGGGTCTTTCAAGTTCTATGAAAACCAGTTTCCTACCGACGAGGAGATCACCGTTAACCTTTCGGTGGAAAACGTCATTCTGGAAGGGCTGCGGCGTATAGACGAGATGAACATGGTCAAGGATACTCTGCCTGACCTCGAGGCCGTGTACACCATTTCCGCCTCCCAGGCTGACCGCGAGCGAGCGGTAACGCTACAAGCGGCTGAGTGGAATGTCATGGCCCTTGTTGACGGCTGCCGCTCGGTGAACGAAATCTGCAAAGTCAGTCCCGTCGACCGCAACGAGACCCTGAAGAAGCTTGCCCAGTTAAAGCTGTCCGGGATTATTACCAAAACGGAAAAGAAGGAAAGGCCATCTTCACCTGAACTGGAACAGATGGTGAATCGTTTGGCGAACTTATTCGAGGATTATCTGACCGAAAAAACGGCCAATCGTCTAGTCGAGCGCAATGTTACAAAAACGTACGTGGAGAGTGTCGATTGAGTTATTCCAGTGCTTTGCAATCGCTTGAAAGGTTGCTCCAGTCATTTCTCGAACGGGCCGTGGCGGCCAAGGAACGCCGGCTTGAGGTTCTCGACGGCATCAATCGTCTGGATGACATCGCCAGGTCTTCACAAGAGGGCCAGGACATTATCGAGAGTATCGGCGAGTGGTTTGCAGATCAGGGCGACTGGCTTGAAGGAAACGGCTTAAGAGGCGGTGACCTCGGCAGACTCGACCGGATACTCGCTGCAATCAACAGCTCTCTGTCTCTGTCTGGTGATTCCTCGCCGGCCGCTGCCAAGATACGATCAGAACTTGACCGCTGGAGCCGGGCATCAAAGTCCGCATCCCAGAAGCTGATCCTCAAGAGGGGACCGGAAGCAGCGGAATCAAGCGCCGATTCCGTTCTCTTGTTTGGTAAACTCCTTGACAGACTTGCGGGCCGTTATGATGACTCTTCCCGTTCCAAAGAGCATCTCCTTTCCGTGCTGGATGATTCTTTGCGGTCAGCCCAGACACAAAAGAGTAAGGATGCCTTGCTTTTGTCCGCTTTCATTATATATTATCTGAAGCAAAACAACTATAAGGTTGGCCCGTACGTAAGAAGGTTGAAGGAGGCCGAGGCTCTGGTAAGAGAGGAGAGACAGCATGCTTGACCAGGCGGAAAAGGCTTACTGTTTGGCTCTTCTGGCCCTGAAGGATAAAGATTACCCGGCTGCCTCCGATCACTTTAACAGGGCGGCGCCGCATTTCAAAGACAACCGGGAATTCAACCTTCTGAGTCAAACAACCGAGCTGTTGTTGGCGGTTAAAAAGGAACGAACGAAGTTGGATAGTGATGACATGATAGAACTTGAGGAGGTGCTTCCGTATGGGAAAGAAAAAGACTTTTGCTGATAAAGTAAAGAAAGCTTCGGAGAAGGACGACAAGGAGAAACGGGAATACGTAAAGTGGGTGAAAGCATACAAAGCTGAGAACGGCGCCTGGAAATTCCGCACCGTCAATATCGCCGTCACCGACGAGAACAAGAGCGAGATTTACGGATAAGTCTAACCTAGCCGAGCAGGAGTCCGCGCCACCTGCCATACAGGGCTATCTGGCTTGAGTTGCAATTACGAAGGCCTAACTCGAAGCTATCGCCTGCTACACCACGCTGATCAACCCTGTCGGTCGGGGGGCCGCCATCAACCCCGGTAAAAGAACCCTTTCCCCTTAAAATGGGAATGGAAATCGTCAGTGACCACTCCTCCTTGCTCAGATGAGTCGTGCTGGATAGTGATCTTGACACCTTTTTTCGCGTCTGGTTTGGCAGCGATCACCAGTCCACAGTGGTTCTTGCGATTGCTTAATGGACGCATCACATAAATATCATCCTTTTTCACATTCTTGAGATCAGTGATCTTCTTCGCACCTGATACCAGGTCAGGTATTCTTACGATATAACCATCCAGGCATCGTTCGCTACCGGCACCCCTGTGCATCAGCCTCTTTTGGTGGGCTACCCAGTGGGCGCAGCCCGTACCGTAGATCGACATCCAGTTATCTCGTGACGCATACCGGACAAAGCACTCGCGAGGCTTCACGTGACCATCAACCCTCCGAGCCGCAGCCTGCTGATCGTCTCGGCACCGTTGACAATAGGATCTGCCACCGCGGCTGATGACACCTTGCCTCCCTGGATGATGAAAACACCTTACGGGCATAGTCTACTCCTTTTCACGTAAGAGTCAGTATGTTCTTCTGTTCATCGTACGGCTAGTTTCGCTCCGGCCCAACAACCTGTCCCAGAGAGTCTGCCTCCAGTTCGGATTTCAAGGACTCCATCAGGTCTTTTATCACGGCCTGGGCTTCGGGAGTTGTGTAGTCCTCGTAGAACTGCAGCGAATCGAGGTACATTGCGCTGGCAGGCATGAACTGTCTCTTGAGCAGTGTTGTTATCGTCCATACGCCCGGGTTGCCCTGATAGTCAGAATACCGTTGTTGCCTGAGCTCCGCCGGCGAAAGCGTTAGCATATCCTCCAGAGCCGCAATGACTTCTCTGCATCTTTCGTCGGATTCCGCATGCAAGATAGCACCCCCCAAGAATGATACGACGGTGTTGGTCCTTATCTCTGGCTTTGAATCTTCCTTTGATGAACATCCGTTCCAGGCCATGAACATCAACGTCATAACGACAAGCAAGCCGACGTTTATCTGGCTTATCGTTGGCCCCCAGGGGGGCATTTCTTTAGACTTCCAGCCATATATCATAGCCATCCTCCTTCTGGGTACGTGGTGCCGCTCATCGTTGATGAGCTGGCCTCCGGATCAATCCATTGCAAGTATACAATACCTGATGCGTTGGTACAAAGGAAAAATATCTATGCCCTCGGAAAGCTTAATACAAGTTTTTGTCAGTATTAATAAAAATACTCTTTCATTCTTTGGTGAGAGTTCGGCAGGCCGGAGCTGATGTGCTTCTGCCTTAATTCAGTTCGCAAAACCGCTACCGGACATGCTTACAATCGCTTCTTCCCAACTCCAGTGGAACCAAGGAGCTGAATAAGCCACCCGGCCGAAAGTATTATACTCAAAGTATGCGGACGTCCCTGGGAGATTTTGGCTGGTGACGGTCGTTCTGGTCGTAACCGCGTGCTGATCGTCTATATTGACCTCGCCGAGCCTGATTAGTACTCCCGACAAGGACTACTGGTTCGCACCGGTTTGTCTGCCATAATTGCCGTAGTCAACATTACCCTCATGCTCGAGGTCCAATGAACCATGATATGAATACAAAAGGTGAATCGTGGGTAGAGCTGTGGATGATACTTTTACCGCTCGTGGTTTTCATCAACGTTCCGGGACTCGACACGGTGGTCAAACTGAACGAGACAGGCACACCAAGCGATCAACCACATCAAGCCTGCCGGTTGTTTGCTGGTGTTCCATCACTGGTCAAAACCATCCAGACCCGGACCGGCAGGCTTACCTCTCTTTTTCAATGACCACCGCGTAGGGTGCCCAGGTTGAAGCAAAGAACCGTTCGATCCTCCAGCCGGTGCCGTTCAGAATGTCGGCCATTTCGTTTTTTGAAACGAGTAGGTAGTCGAACCAAGGGGTCACATATTTCTTATATCGGACCCGGATTCTAACCTGGCCAGGCATGCGGCCTCTTTTTCTGTTGCGCTTATGGTATTGCAGGTGCTCCGGGACGTTCGTTTGGTAGGGGTCGCCGCTTTCGGCGATTATCCTTGCTTTTCCCGAGGTGACTTTATGGAATCTCTTGAGGAGCCACCTGGCTCTGTCACGATTGGCGAACAGTCCAAAGTTGTTACCGAACATAATGATGGTGTCAAAAACACCGAGTTTTGAACTTACCTGAGTGATAGAAAGCACCTGAACATTCTGTATTCCTCTTTTTTTGCAAACTTTAACCGCCAGCGGAGAGATGTCTATGCCCATGACATCAAGACCCTTCTGCTGGAGATAGAGCAAACATCTGCCGGCGCCGCAGCCAATATCCAGAACCCTCCCTCTGGCGTATTGTATCGCCTTTTTCTGATGCGACGGCCAGTCTTTGTATTCTGCAAAGTAGTCCCTAGCTGCGCCGCTGGCGTCAATGTAGCCATCGTCCCTTTCGACTATTTCATAGCCACCTTTACCGTTAAGATAATCGTATATCTCGTGCCCGTGTGCGTCCTGACGGTCCTTCAGCATCTTTCCTCTATAGATGAAACAAGAGCTTTGCTTGAAAGCACAACCCCGTTATCTTTCTTTTTCGATAATTGCAATGTAGACCGGGCTCTTATCAGCATCAATAAACTTCTTGATCTGCCAACCCGTCCCTTTCAAAACGCCACCCATTTCTTTTTTTGAAACGACCAGCCAGTCAATCCACGGAGTGACATATTTCTTGTATCTGATTCTGAATCTGAACTGTCCCGGCATTCGCCCTCTTATTTTGTTAAATTTGCGATATTGCTTGCTCTCCTGACTGACCGCTCGGTATGGATCGCAGGTCAGGGCGATTATTCTACCCCGTTCCGAGGTAATTTTGTGAAATCTCTTAAGCTGCCATTTTGCCCTTTCCGGGCAGCCGAAGAGACCGAAGCTACCCCCGAACATGAGAATGCTATCAAAAAACCCCAATTTTGAACTTACCTGAGTGATAGAAAGCACCCTTACATTCTGTATTCCTCTTTTTTTGCAGACTTCAACTGCCAGCGGAGAGATGTCGATACCCATGACATCTAAACCCTTCTGCTGTAGATAGAGCAGAACCCTGCCGGCGCCGCAGCCGACGTCCAGAACCCTGCCCCTGGCATATCGTATCGCTTTTCTCTCGTGTGGCGTCCAGACTTTGTAGTCGGCAAAGTAGAATTTGTTATCGACGCTGACCTCAATATAGCCGTCGTCTCTCTCGACGATTTCAGATCCGGTTATGCCGTTAAGGTAGTCGAGTAACTCGTGTCCGTATGCATCCTGATGGTCCTTCAGCATCTTTCCTCCATAGGAGATAGTGCCTTCGTACCCTACTTGTGCAGACGCACCAATATGTAAAGAGACCGTATTGTCTTGTCCGGCTGAGGGTCAATGCTCAGAGTTATCAAATTATCATATTCATTATGGGGAAGTCTGTAAATAATGTGGCCGTTCAGTTCCGGGCTTGCAGAATGAAAGAAAGGTTCCTCCCAAAGTTCTGCAAACGCTTGTGCTTCCTTTACGGTAAATCCTTCAGACACAAGATCAGTTACCAGGTCGACTTGAATCTGGTCTAAAAAGCTTACTACTATGCTGTCTCCCGGATTCAATTGGTCAATTCTGCCTACGTACGCAGAAGCTATCACCATCACATTATATACCGAGTAAGCGCCTTCATTCACAAAAGTCGCCTGTTGGAAGGGAGAATCGTAGGTAGCCTTAATCTCGTTTTCAAACGGCACTTCCCCCTCGTAGAACAAAAATCTTGCCGTTTGACCGTTGTATTCAAGACAGTCGGCGTCAACATCGTTGAGTATGTCTATGATGCTGTCTAAGGGCACGAAGTCATCTGTCCCTCTGGGTCCTTGGGGTGTAAGAGTCGGCACGAAAGCCACATCTTCCCACAGCACCATATTGCCGTTTACTTCCGCTTCCGGGTAGGTATCGGTCGGCTTTCCCGTGTTGAACATCACCTCCGCTGTAAAGGGCGTCTTATCTCGGGAGTGAATGTAAATGACCGGTTCTCTGACCAAGGTTGCCACTTCCGGCCTTGAAGTGAGGAAGAAGGACGTATCAGTCATACATCCAACCATGACGCCCCATTCATGAACCTCAAAATCCGCCAGGTTACTACTCGGATCCAGATGCACCAACATGTAAAGCGACCTTATTATCCTGTCCGGCCGGGGATCAATGTCAAGAGTTATCAACTTATCATATTCATTCTGGGGAAGTCTGTAAATCAGATTTGCTCGAACTCCGGTGGTTAGGGTGGGGTAAAGAAAGGGTCCACGCCAAAGTATGTCAAACGCTTCCGCTTCCTTCCGTATAAATCCCTGACAAACTAAGTCACCTGTCAAGTCAACCTGTACCTGTTGCGAGAACTCTATCGTCACCTGTGTTCCCGGGTACAATCGCTGGACCTTCCCCACGTACGGAGGGCTAAAGGAGTCGGGTTCCGAGTAAGCCACCACCATCACATTGAAAACCGGGTAAGCATTGTTGTTTTTCAGCGTTGCCTGCCGGGCGTCAAAATCGTATGTCACTTCGACCTGGTTTTCAAACGGCACGTTACCTTCGTAGAAGAGAAACCTTGTTATCTGACTATCGTATTCGAGGAAGTTAGCATCAACGTCATTGAGTATGGGTATAATGTCTTCCAAAGGCACATATTCATCCGTAGCTTGGGGTTCTATTGAATCAGAGCCGGTGAAGATGTCGACGTCTTCCCATAATATGATATTGCTGTCTACTTCCGCCTCGGGATAGGTGTCGGTCGGTTTTCCACTGCTGAACGTCACCAGAGCGGTGAAGGTCGTCTCCTCTTTGGAGTGAATGTAGATTACAGGTATATCGACCTCGTATACCATCTCCGGTCTTGAGGTGAGGAAGTAGGAAGTATCGGCGCTACACCCCACCATAACGCCCCACTCATGAATCTCAAAGTCTACTTTCACCGGTGTGAGCGGGTTGTCATCGCAGGTAGTAATCAACCCAAAGGCAACAATTGAAACCGCTGCCAGCAGAATGCATACCTTGTTAGTTCTCATGTCTATGTCTCCTAAGGGACTTGAAAGTTATCACTTCCGGCGGGGTCGCATGACAGCAATCTGAACCATCAGGCCATTGCTCATCCATAACCGGCTGACGTGTCACTCGTATTTTGGTTCCATCACTTTGCCCAGGAAAAGAATAGTCTTGGTCTCCTTTTCCCAGATCACGAAAATGAATGGCCGATCAAACCGCAGCAGAGGCGGTCCCCCGAACACGGGGACAACGACCGTGACACCCGCAGCTTCTGTCCCCTCCTCATTGACCTCAACAAATGTTTTATGCTTAACCGTGTCGATCCAGACCGGACGCAATGGGGTCATATTGGTGAAGTCTGCCTCAGAGGGGATAAAGGCAATCTCCATCCCCATAGCTTTCAGGATATCGTTTAGCCCGGCTTCATATTCGATTTTGAATCTGGGCAAATGCAGCACCATCCCTTTCTCAAAAAAGCTGTCAGTCCAAACTAACCAGTTTTCTTCAGTAAACTGCACGGCAAGTGAATCTATATCAGCCGATGGCTTTGGCAGAAAGACTGCCATGCTGAAGCTGCTATCACCATAGGGTAAATTGATCGCTTCAAAAAGGGGGTCTTGAAAATAACCAAATATGCTTTCCTTTCTCATCATCCTACATTCTATCCTGGTGCCATCATGAAGGGTAAATGAATCGACCACCGTCGAGTCTGGATTGAACTTATTTGCCCAGTCACCTTTGAAATAGAGGGCGTTTATGAGAAACATCACTATGTCGGGATCAATTGGATTTTGGACAATCTCCTGAATCTTGCCATTGGTGTTTTCAGCAACCCAGGCATTTATAGTGTCGGCAGCATCCGGGCGGGAAAAGTTCAGCCCTCTGACAAGGGCGTCGAAGTAAGTCTTGTTCAGATCAATAAACTCTGCCTCTACCGGTAAGCCTAATCGGTACCAGATCGAGTTTGCAATTTGAAACCTCACTTTCGAATCAGCATACGACAGCACCTCTATCAGACCCTTATAAGACTCGTTAATCTCTTGAACGCTTAAGTCTGAGAATTCCAAAGTCGCGTGCATCGAATCCCGCGTGGCGGCGGCGGCGCCGTTATACGTCATGCCGAGAGCCATCGAAACCGATAAGGGGGAGATGAAAATATTCGAGTCTTTCTCCTCCTGCGTGACAATCTCTCTGAACAGCTTGAGCCCGAATTTGTTACTGCTCTCGCAGAGACTCTTTTCGGCGGCCGTTAGGTCTGCAATCGTTCGTTTAGGCAAGCCCGGACCCACGGCCTCATCGGAACACCGTAAGAACAAAATACCGATGAAAATGACGATTAACGGTTTTACTGCTTTGCACATAGCGCACCTCCTGATTGCCTGCTCTATACCTTAAGATAAGATAAACTCAACTTATAATATAGACAAACGAATCATCCCCTTCGTTCAAAAAAATCAAAAGCTCCTGCAAGAAACTTCATAATCCTGCAGGAGCTGAAACTTTGGTGGAGCCAAGGGGGATCGAACCCCTGACCTCTTGACTGCCAGTCAAGCGCTCTCCCAGCTGAGCTATGGCCCCATTGTCTTGACGACACAAGTATAACTATCTTTTCGGTCGCCGTCAACGAATTATTCAGGTCTGCGGCTTCTTTACCTTTTGCGCGGGTGGCTCACAACTCTCCTGTGGGAAGTCTGGACTAACGGATGAGATTCCAAACGAGCTGCCTCCAGTTCAGACGCTTCGCTCAGCAAGTTGTGCGGCACCCATGCAGGTCATCAGTGCTATCAGAAATTGATAGTGAGGTTCACCTTAATCGGAACTATGTCCCCAGATGGGGAAAAACACATGGGTAGTGCTTCAAGTTGAACCGGGCCAAGTCTTTGAGTACTGTGGCCAATAATCCCACCTACAGAGCCGCCCACGATGCCACCAGCAAGAGTGATTAACATGAATGTCGCTAATGTTTCTCCCATCTCGGCTGGTATCTCCAACAACCCCTTCTTGTGTTCCCGGTTGTGGTCCACCACCTTTGCTATTATAAGTCCGACTCCGGTGCCGACAACCGAACCTATCAAAATGCCCGTTCCGGTTCTGCGTTTGACGCGAAACGCACTTACCACGTCCCCCAGCGCAATTGTGTGCAATCCAGATGCACCATGCCGCAAAGCCAGCAAGTTGCCGTCATTCGATAGTAATTTGCCTTGGAAAGTAGTCCCGCCTTGGGTTTCAATCCGGAATTCATCGCCACATCGAAGATCGCTTCGGCTGTAAGCACAATGGCACAGAGCCAAAAATACAGTTGAACATATGAGAGCTAGCTTAATGCAAGCAGACATGGTACCTCCGCAGGCTGATGTCAAGACCTACTTACTTCAAGAAAGCAATGTCGCTGCAGTGCGTCAAGAGGTTTTGACGAATTGCCGACGCTATGGCCCAATTATCTTTAGGGCTCAAGTATAACTATCTTTTCGGTCACTGTCAACGAATTATTCAGGTCGCCGGCAGGGTCTTGCTCGCCTCAGGCGAGCGTTTCCTGACAGACGACTGCCCATGCAGACGCAAGGTCACACTCCCGACTTCATCGGTGTCAAGACCTTGCGGAACGGTAAACATTCCGTGCGTGGCGTACGTCCCCGTGCGCCGCGTCTCATGTCAAAAGGCGTAGCTCAAGCTTGATGAAAGAAGATACACCTGCGAGTTCTCTTCTCGCTGCTGGTGCCACTCCCACTCGGCAGAGAACAAGACGCTCAAGCTCAATTCGGACAAAACCTTGACATCCGCAATGATATTAAGCCGCTCGAAGCTGAAATCTGATTGCAGCTCGTTTTCATACTTCAGATTGCGAAAGCCTGTGATTGATTCAAGGGAGCAGAACAGTCCGTCCATTTTCATATAGTCAAGGTCAACCTTGGCACCGCTTTCAAAATAATCTTCCGTTTCCGTGAGATCGTTTTTCTGCTCATCCAAGTACTCGAAATCAGGACCTACAGCGATGCTAAGGCCATTATTCTCGTAGCCGTATAGAAGCGTCAGACCGGCGCGACCGTAGTCATAGTTTACCGGGTCGGCCGAGCTATAGAGGGCCAGCTCGAAGTCAAGTTCCTGTCGTGAGAACCAGCTTTGACCCAGGCTAATCTTGTTTCGTGTGCTCAGTTCGAAACGGTGGTGGTCGTCTTTATCGGAGGGCTGATTGTAGTCCTTCCGTTCCAGACGAGTAAACAGATCAAGCTCAACACCCTCGTAGAATCCGAACAGGGAACCTTCGACACCGAAGTTCAGGTAGTTCAGCTCCAGCGAGTCAGGCACCTGGCGTGTCATGACAAACAGCCGCACGTCTGCAAAAGAGAAGTTTTCATACGATTTCGTAAGAGCGGCTTTGCCGCCCAGGCGATAGTAATTGTAGCTGAAGTCTGAAGGAGATCGGAAGTTGACGCCGTCGGTTTGAATTTGGAATTTGGCCGTTGTCGAACTGCTTATGGGCGTGGAGAGCTTTGTCTTGAAATAGCCGGAGAGGTAGCTGTCGCCAAAATCAGAGGAGTCGCGGTAGCGGTCCCGCCATTCAAGCTCGCTGTTGAAATCAAGTTTCGTCTTGCCGAGCTTAGAACGGAGATCACCCACGAACCGCATTCGCATAAACTCGGGCGTCTGCTCATAGCTGGATTGAAGCTCAAGGCGCCGGTCATTGTATGGATTGTAGGTTAATGCCAACTGCCCTTTGATGTCGTCGAGGTAATTGGTTTTGAGGGCCCAGTCGGTTAGAAGGGAATCGGGTCCCTCCAGGGAGGCCGAGTCGAGAAAATACTGCTGCGACAAAAAATCATACCCTACCCCCACTCGAAAATTCAGGCCGGCAGCCTGAAGCTTTTTGCAGAGCCCACCGGCCAACACCAGGGTCAATGCCGCGACACAAAGCCCTCTCAATTGCAAAACAACCTCGGTTAGACGCTACCTGTCATGGGCGGTGAGACGCTTCTTCAACTGGTTCAGTGTCAGGTGAGCTGCTTTCAACGCCGCTGCGGCGGCTTCTGTCTGCTTCCGGTTGATAAAATCCTCGGCCAGCTGCAACTGTTCGTACACCTGGTTGATAAGCTTCTTCGCGGTGTCATCATTAGGTGATATTTTCTCGGCCAAACGGTCGGTCTCGTTTTTTATCCGATCGTGTCTTCTACTCAAAGCGCCGACCCCATTGCATATCTTCGAGGCTTCAATAGCCATTTTGCGCGCCTGCTGAAGACTGCGCAGAGCAGCAGCATACTTGCCTTCAGAAACCAGCTCTCGCGAGAGCTGGTACATCTTGTCGGCCTGCTCAATCAATCTGAGAGCTTCGTCGGAGGTGCATTCGGCGATCTTTTCACGCGCTTTGGCAATTAATTCCGCAACGGCCTCAGAGCGGCGCTCGAATTCGGCGTACCTGCGAATCTGACGATTGGCGGCATTGAGGATATCCTGACCTGCATTTATCACCTGGTTGGCCAGTTTCAAGGCTGCTCGGTATTGCTGGATGCGATAGAATTCCCAGGCTCGGTTCAAATTGTTTTTCGCTGATTCATAGATAGCATACAGTCTCCCGTCAGGCCCCGGAGGCATTGCCTCTTTTGCCCGCTCAAGTAACTCTGCCGCTCGTTCCAGCTTACGCTGTACCACAGTTTCGCCTTGTTCGGTCAGGCGGCTACGGACTAAAGCTTTCTTGGCTAAGTCTCTGGCATCCATAGTGTATCTATACGCTAAATCGAAACTATTGCCTTTAAAATACCCCCAAGCTTGCTTTTGAAGTTCAATAGCCTTCTGTAAAGAAGGTGCAGCCACAGGAGTATTCGATGATCTGGCAGCATCATTTGCCCGCTCAATCACCTCGTCAGTGCGTTCAAGCTCTGTGCGAATCTTGTCTCTCTGCGCGTTCGTCTGAGCCAAACCCGAGGTTGCAAGAAGGGCAATCAGGCCAACCAGCAACCAATATCTCAATATCTCTGTTTTCATACAATCTCTCCGTCCAAGTTTCCTTAGACCAGTACATCAAACGGTGTGCCTGCAGGTGGTAAGCCACCTTTAGTTATTGTGGTGTAAGAACTTACGCAAAGCCAGACGACTTTCTGTGTTAGCCCTTCGTACCACAAGGTACACCCAGGTGACCCTGACGGCTCATCAGGACTTGATATTATGCACTTTCATCCGGCTGTAAAGCCGCCTGCGGCTGATTTTCAACAGCCTGGCAGCTTCTGTCTTATTACCTCCCGCCCGCTTGAGGGCATCGAGAATCATTTGTTTTTCAGTGGTCTCCAGTCCGTTTTCAATTCCAGCGCGGGTAGCGCCGGTTTCGTTGCCAATAAGAGGGGCGCCGCCCCCATCGTCTCGTTCGAGGGAAAAGTCTTTAACCGACAGCGGCTTTCCGCCTGCCAGAATCACGGCTCGCTCGATCACGTTTCTGAGTTCACGGATATTACCGGGCCAGTCATAGCCGAGTAGCAGTTCTCGAACGTCTTCGGACAACTGCGCGTGTGGGTAGTTGGACTTTTTCAGAAAGTGCTCCACCAGCTCGATAACGTCCTCCGTCCGCTCCACAAGAGTGGGCATTTTGATCGGAAAAACATTAAGCCGGTAATACAAATCTTCCCGAAACCTTCCCTTTTCAATTTCCTCTTTCAGATTTCGGTTCGTGGCAGCCACCACGCGGACATCAATGTCAACGATATCGACACCTCCAACCCGCACTAACTGGCGCTCCTCAAGGACCCGCAGCAGTTTTGATTGCAGCCCCGGCGACATCTCGCCGATTTCGTCCAGGAAAATGGTTCCCTTATCGGCCAGCTCAAAGCGACCCCGCTTGCGCCCGACCGCGCCGGTGAAGGATCCCTTTTCATGGCCGAACATCTCCGATTCCAAAAGGGTCTCCGTCAGGGCGGCGCAGTTGACGGCAATAAAGGGATGATTCGTTCGCGGGGAGAGTTCATGAATCATACGAGCTGCCAGTTCCTTGCCCGTTCCCGACTTGCCGGTCAACAAGACAGTCGTGTCGGTAGGGGCCACCTTGGCCAGCAGGTCCTTCAACGCCTGTGCCACCGGAGATGAACCTATGAAGGTATCGTAGACACTCTCTTTGATAATCTGCTGATAATGCCCGGAGAGAGATTTCAGTCGCTGTTTCTCGACCAGCTTGTTAACCAGAAGCTCCAGTTCGTCAAGCGGGAAGGGCTTCAACAAATAGTCGGCAGCTCCTTTTTTCATTGCCTGCACGGCCGTCTCGGCGGTGCCGTACGCTGTCATCATAACAACTTCGGTGCCTTCCTTTTCCAGAGCGGCTTCGAGGATAGTCATCCCGGAGATTTCCGGCATCGACAGATCAGTAATCACTATATCAAAGGAATGCTTCTCGATCAGCTTCAGCGCCTCGGCGGGTTTGATCGTTGTGGTCACCTTGTGACCGGCATCCTCCAGTGTGCCGCAGATGAGGGCGGTCATCTTCGGTTCATCATCGACAACAAGTATATTGGCCATCCTTTATCTCTTCGGCGCTTTGGGCAGACTGATTATCACCTTGGTCTTCTGACCGGGAACAGACTCTATGATAAGCTCTCCTCCCATCTCAACAACGATTTTTTTACTCAGGTACAATCCCAGACCGGAGCCGCTTTGTTTGGTAGTGTAGAACGGCGTAAAAACTCGCTTCCACTCTTTCTTGCTCATACCGGGCCCGTGATCGATCACTTGAATTGCAACGCGGTCGCCCTTATCTGCCGCAGAGATGCCGATAGCGATTGGCTTGGAAGCGGCCAGGCAGGCCTCGGCGCCGTTTATCAATAGATTCAAAAGCACCTGCCTGAGGGAACGTCGATATCCCTCAAAGATCAAATCTTCGGGCACTTCATCGTCAATCCACTTGATCTCTGTATCCGGATACTTCTCGTGAAAGTGCTTCTTGATATTGGATACTATCGTGGATAGATTTATCTCTTCAACAAGGTCACCGGTCAGGATGGAACCTCCGGCTTTGGCAAAATCAAGGTAGCCGGTCACGATCTCGTTCAACCGATCGGACTCCTCCACAATAAAAGCGCTTTCAGCGCTCTTATGCTTTTTCAACAAGCGCTCGGCTGAGGCGCGGATGATCATTAACGGGTTTTTAATCTCGTGTGAAACCACCGCCACCATCCGGCCCAGGTAGGAGTGGGTTTCATTCACAAACAGCCGCTGTTCAGCCTGATTGACTCGTCGCTGGTAAAGAAAAAACAGCAGACCAAACACGATGCCGCCTAAAATCGACAAGCTGCTTGAGTAGTAAAGATTCCTTTTCAACGCCGTCAGATCATCGAAGTAATCGACGTTGGCTTCCACCCCTAACACCGCCAACAGGTATCCGTCAGCGTCGTACAAGGGCGCAAAGGCCGACTTGAGATAAATCTCGCCCGTCTTGTAAGACGGAGTAGCAACAGCCTGCTGTGAAAATCCAAAAAAGAGGGAGTCGATGTACACACCGTTCAATTCGGCCAGAAAGTAGGTGGAGTCAGCTTCGAGGGAGGTTGTGGCCAGATAGGTGTAGTTTTCGTTGAGAATAAACAGTTCCGCCAGAGAATCGGCAGCGCGAATCTCTTCCAGAATGCCGGCGACATTGGCAAAGGCATCCAGGTCGCCCAGGGTTAGGTTCTCGATAACATCGGCAGGCAGTACTGCTGCCGCCGCTTTGGCCGTTGCCAGAAGCCGCCGGGTCAACTGCCGATCCAGCATCTGCTGAGTGCGTTCATAGAAGACCCACCAGGCTAAATTTACCAGGCCAATAAGTATCGCTGCGAAACAGGCAACGGCCAATAGCTTCCTGGAACTGCCAAACATAATCACATTATCGTCACCAATGTGACAGTAGTCAATCATAACAAGTCTTAAGCTGCAATATGAGTCACAGTGATCTAATTAGTCATTACTTAAGGGTAGATTCGTATGGAAAAAAGTGTGCGAAACTTGAGAAAGGCCTTGACAAGCGAACGGGCTGACGGTAGATTAATTACCGAGGAATCCGTAGGGCCCGCAGGGTTGCCATACACTGGCGAATGCGGGGCGAGCAGAGTGCTAGGTGTTTGGAGGCCGACCAGGTTTTGCATGTCGGCTGACGATTTGGCGGACGTAGGAGTGACGTTATCCGTGTGCTTTCAAGTCTGTTTTCCACGGCGGACAACTGTACAAGATGACAGTTCTCTTTTCATCAGACATCGCAGTGCGAGCGTCAGTATGGGTTCGCCCACGACTTTGCAGGCCTTATCGGTAACTGATCACGATACATCTGCGGCACAATCATTTTCGCAAGGGAATGGGGGGAGGTGGTAAGCGGCTCATAACATCGTTATAAGGTACCAATCACTGTACTTCTTAACTAAGCATTCTGAATCAAGACATCTGATCTGGTGCGTGGTAGGGTACTGTCAAATTGTTAACGCAATCATCGGGGAAAGAGGAAATGAAAAAACTAACGCTAGTGGCAGCCATTATGATTTTGGCTGTGGGGACACCGCGGGCACAGACAACCCTCACTTTATCAGACGATTCATTAACTACTGCAACAGGTGCCTACCAAAGCGCCGTGCAAGCTTATCCTTACAAATGGGATATTACCAAGGGGGATGTCATTCTTCAGGGAATCATCGACCTTGGAGGAATTCAAGCACATGTAAACACTTGGGATCCGGACTTGGGCGATCCGGATGACTTCTTCGGGTTATGGGGACAGATTGGTTTAAGCAAGGACCCTGTATTTAACTCCTCTGATGGGGTATGGTTTGTCACGGTTGAATGGCTGGGTGGCGGGGATGACTCACTTACCGAGATTCGAGAAATACTACATATGCAAGAGGAGCCGGGAACGCAACCTATGCCCAAGCTGTACACCGAGCCGAGGACAATTGCTGGTGGTGATGGAGACGACACATTAACCTTCGAACTGCAGATTCATAGTACCGGAGCAACAACGGGATGGGCCAAACTCTGGATACACGGTGTGCTGATTGAAGGTGATATGTGGAGTGTCTTTGATCCTGATTCGTTGGACTTTACCGGTGAGGATCTATCGAACGCCCATGTGTTGGTTGGGGTGATAAGTGGGAACAACCCCAACAATCCTGCACATACCTTTTATTGGTCGAACCTGACTGTAACCGGATATCCCGCATCTTACAGCGAAGTGTGGGTTGACAGTACCTGGGTTGGAACCGCTCCCGGCACTGAGGTGGAGCCAGGTAAGTATTTTGGCTTCAACGCCTTCGCCGAGATTCAAGATGGAATCGACGCTGTGGCTGTTGGCGGCACCGTGTACGTAGCGGCGGGGACGTATCATGAACAAGTGATCGTCGACAAGGCGCTGACGCTAAATGGTGCCAATGCTGGAATTCCTGGCTATGGCACGCGTGTAGCGGAGTCCATCGTCGATGCCGATGATCCCGATGAACCAACTTGGGTGGCTGCATTCTTTATCGAGAGTGGCGATGTAACCATTGACGGATTCAAGACCATCGATGCAGACGAGGGTGTCCATGTCGCCTGCGATCAGCCCACCTGGGGAGACAGAGAAAACGTTGTCATAAAGAACAACTACATCGACACCCATGAAGGTGAGCCCCAAACCAGTATAGCTGCAACCGGGATAGCCTTTTACAGTTTGAACACGGCTTACAGCGTCGATGGAGCGGTGGTGCAAGATAACTACATTAATCAATATCACAACAAGGATGCAATCTGGTTCCAAGATGTCCATGGCAGCTCCATAACCATAAAGGAAAACAAGATAGATGCTACCTCAAGCAGCGCGTCCGGGATTATCCTGGGAGCTACTTCTTCCCTGGGTTCCTATGTTGACCTCAGTGGAACAGTCATCATGGACAATGAAGCAGATATGGGTGCTGGTGGAATTGGTATCCAATTAAAGAGATTCACCTCTCCAACCACCCCAGTATCCATAACTGGCAACATCCTCACCGGAGGGAGCTTTGGGATACGTATGTGGGAAGGTGACGCAAATACAAACGTAGTTGCTCACTACAACAATGTTGCTGGGAACGCTTGGGGTATCCAGGTCCGCAGCGATAAGCCATGGTCAACAGTAGTCGATGCCACCGACAACTGGTGGGGTACGGTAAATGGTCCAGAGCACTCTGGCAACACCTACAATGTTGGCTCTCAGGGGCCACAAGCTAGCTACTACGTCACCTATGTACCGTGGTGGGATGCTTATCCTAGTGGCAGCAGTTGGGGCCCGGTAGAGAATCTGTCTGCCAGCTACTATTCATCGATACAGGCTGCTGTTGATGCTGCCAGTTCTGGTCATACCATCACCTGTGCAGCAGGAACTTACAACGAGGCAGAGACATTCCTGGATCACGCGGGATTGAACTTCGATGCTACCAGAAGTGGCATAACGCTGAGCGGTGCCAATGCAGGAATCCCTGGTTATGGTACGCGCGGAGCGGAGTCCATCATTGAAGGACCCAACGTCCTGCATGGGAATGCCATCTACATCTTCGACGGTGCCGACGGGGTCATAATTGATGGCTTCACGCTTAAGGCTGGTGACGATATTGTCGAGAATAGAGCCGACGAAGTAGTCATCAAGAACAACATCATAACGCCCGTCTCCGGAACTCCTGCCGACCCGAATGCGCCTGGCATCTTTGCCTGCGAGTGCGACAATTTTACGGCGTCCTATAACTGGATTCTTGACATAGGTCCTGATGGTGGTTGTGGAATGTTCCTTGGCCTAGCCTCATTTTTCGCCGACATCACTAATAGCCTAATTGCGCATAACCTGATAGAAAGCTCAGGTGGCGCAGGGATCCTTATCAATTACGCCTCAGGAACGGGGATCAACACCGTAGAGTACAACGAAATCAAGAATGTTGGCCACGATGGCATCAGAGCCGGAGGTGAGGCACACGGTACGACCATAGAGCATAACGAAATATATGGCAGTGCCCGGGATGGTGTCCGGATTATGGCTGATGCAGCTAGCCACCACATCAATTACAACAGCATTTATAGCAGTGTCGCCTACGGAGTAAACAACCTAGATGCTGCAGCAACCCTCGATGCCTCCGGCAACTGGT
>Ga0307437_1000747_pt1 | contig 23887 bp, 18 predicted proteins | sample SalMarWE160390MG_FD_202146 | JGI IMG/M metagenome (GOLD analysis project Ga0307437, IMG submission 202146) | Salt marsh sediment microbial communities from the Plum Island Ecosystem LTER, Massachusetts, United States - WE1603-90 | ecosystem: Environmental > Aquatic > Marine > Intertidal zone >...
GGGCGATGAAGAAGCAATGGCTAAGAGGCTTGTTGTTGGGTGTGAGTTTGACGCTGCTCTTGAGTGGCACAGTGGCGTTGGCTAATGGCCCGGGCGTGACCGTAGCGCCAGCCAGCGGCCACTACGGGACCAAGTTCATAGTAACGTGCAAGGGGAACCCTCTTCAACCGTACAGCCAGGCGTTCAAGCTACCCGATGGAACCCTGGATGGCCCTTGGAACTTAGGAAACGCCGATGCCACCGGTGACCTGTCCTGCTACAACTGGGCATCTGCTGAGGGTGACCAAGTCGGTGTCTACACGGTAATACTCACCAACACGAGGACGCAGGAGTCCTACACGGCCATCTTTGAGGTCTTGGGGGCCGAGTTCGTCCCCGAGCCCGGCACCATCATGCTTCTGGGCAGCGGTCTCGCTGGTCTGGCGGGATACGCCACCCTCCGGTGGAGGACGAGAGAGTAGGCCGTACCTCATATAGCGACTAGAAGGGCTGTCTCTTTGCGGGGCGGCCCTTTTCTTGTTGGGTCGAAAACCTGCAACAGGTAGTCAAGCGGCGAGTGTAATCTGCGCGCGCTCGCTGTGTCCTCATCTGCCAGAGCCGGGTATCTCTGTAACACCGCAATGGAACCGTGACCCAGGAGCAGCGCCGGTCTTGCACGGCCTTGTTGACCTCTTGCTTCCAGCCGTTGCGTTGCAGCGCGAGCGACTATCGCTGGCTGTGCGACCTATTGCCTCAACCTGAAACCTTCTGCCAGGCTCCTGACTGCGCACTGGCCTGAAGAACCATCCTCCCGGTCGCGGTCGCCTGACTCCACCCACCAGGCGCATTCCTTCTGGAGGCAGTTGCGCCGCAACCAGGGTCTGCCCTGGCGGGCGGAGATAATAGGACACATCTTCGTTTCTTCCGCCTTGCTGTCTGTCATCTTGTCTCCCTTTGTACCAGTCTCTTCACTCGTGGAACGGCAGTGCTTGGCCCTGAGCCGCTGGGCCACCTGTGGCACTGGCCCTCTCTCAACCCTATCTGCACAGCGATTCGCAGGGGACTCCGTCGTGGTCACCATCCAAGCGCGAGGGGTCCCCTGGGCAAGCATGCCAGTAGGACATCACCTGGGCGCAGGAGGAGAAGTCGCCGCAGTTGTACAGATTGCCGTGGCAGTTCCAGGCAGACCCCACGGTGGGGGTCGGAGCGGCCCACAGACCCGTTCTGTCTTCCCTGGCTTCCCTCTCTAGTTGCACGAAGAGGTCGGAGAAGGCCACGTCACCATGACGGTCTCGGTCGTGACGCCATGGCCCTGGGACCCGTCAGAGCCAGGGGTGTTCTTTGGATTCTACCGCCGAGGGTAGCGGCTACTGCGGTCTCGGTTGTGCTTGCGGTTTGATCGTGTCTTTTGCGCGTGGCTCAGGCGGCGCCCTGGCGATTCACTTTCCCGTGCAAAGCTGCCATAGTTGAACCCGGGCAAGCGCCGCCGTTCGATCTGTTTGCCCAGCACCTTTTCGATCTGGCGCACCAGCGGCTCATCGTCGTGAGTCACAAAGGTGAAGGCCTCACCGGTCTTGTAGACGCGGCCGGTGCGCCCGATACGGTGCGTGTAGGCATCCACGGTGTCGGGCATATCAAAGTTGATCACGTGCGAGATATCTGAAACATCAATGCCGCGCGCAGCAACGTCGGTGGCGACGAGAATGTCGTACTTGCCGTCCCGAAAACCATTGATCGACTCCTGGCGCTGATTCTGCGACATGTTGCCTTGCAGCGCCGCAGCGCGATACCTCCGCTTCTCCAGGTCGCGGGCCAGGTTCCGAGCGCGATACTTGGTTCGGGTAAAGATCAGTACACGGCCTGTAGCGGTCTGTTCCAGGGTAGCCAGCAGCAGCGTCTTCTTGAGGCCTTGCGATACGGGATAAAGAGCGTGAGAAACGGTCTTGGCCGGGGCAATCACGCCGATCTGCACGGTGACGGGGTCCTTGAGAATGCTGTTGGCCAGTTCACGGATATCCTCGGGCATTGTGGCCGAAAAGAAGAGCGTCTGGCGTCGCGCCGGCACGAGCTTCAGAATGCGACGAATGTCGGGCAGGAAGCCCATGTCGCACATGCGATCGGCTTCGTCCAAGACCAACATCTCGACGTGCGAAAGGTCGATGCTATGGTCGCTCGCCAGGTCAAGCAAGCGGCCCGGGCAGGCAACGACGATCTCTGCGCCGCGCCTCAAGGCCTCAACCTGACGCTGCTTGCTGACGCCGCCATAGACGGCGACGCTGCGCACTCGCGTTCCCTGGCCCAGATCCACACTCGCCTGCCGGATCTGTTCGGCAAGTTCGCGGGTGGGCGCCACGATGAGGGCACGCACGTGGCCCGATGGGCCTGTGGTCAAGCGCTGGAGAATGGGCAGGGCAAAGGCCGCGGTTTTCCCCGTGCCGGTTTGGGCTGTCCCCAGCACGTCGCGCCCTTCAAGCACGACGCCGATCGCCTGCTGCTGAATTGGGGTGGGCGTGGTGTACCCAAGTGCCTTGATGCCGGCACTGATGCGCGGGTCAAGAGAGAATTGTTCGAAATTCAAGTTCAGTGCTCCTTGACTGCATTGAGCCAAGTCGCACTCTTGACTCTGCGATAGATTCAGGTATAGTACCTGTGAATCGGTCCAGACTGGCATAACAAACACCGCTCCGATTGGGTGAATCGGAACGGTATCAGACGCCAAACCGATTAACTTGACCGACTTCAAACATTATACCCGGAAATGGCACTTGTGTCAAATCGGGTGACCGTGCCGCCTGAGGAACCCTCAAACTGATGAGCTTGAAATGGCTGGCGCGGAAGCCGCAGGCGTGGCAGCCAGACGGTGAACTCGTTCTGGACCTGGGCGACCCGCCTTTCGAGGCGGAGAAGAATAGCGCGGTGGTGAGGGCTCTGCTCCGGGCGATCCGCGCTCAGGGGGGTACGCCGCGCCTTAAGCTGCAGACGGGTACGTCGGACATGAATGTCTTGGGAACGGCGTGGTGCTGCCCTATCGCGGCCTACGGGCCGGGGGACTCCGCCTTGGGCCACACCCCACATGAACACATAGACCTCGGTGAGTTCCTGCGCGGGGTGGATGTATTGACGGGCGCGCTGGAGCTACTTGGCGGGTAGGGTATCGGGTTGCTCGGTCTCAGCACGGCGAGTGCTCTCGAGCGCGGATGGGTTTCTGCCGGGGGGCTTGCCTCGCATGGGTACTGATGGCTCGCATAGTTCACGAGCGGTGAGCCGAGACCATGAGGTCGGGGCAGGTGAGGGAATTTTAAGGTTGCCGCAGTGCAGTACGCTTGCTATGGGGAACGCACTGTGATAAGCTGACAGTGTCTCCGTACAACATGTTGTATTCCAACCGGCTTCGCGACCCAGATGTAGTGCGAGTGAACAGCTTGTACTCGAAGGGGGCGCAGGGAACTCGAGAGGGAAGGGGGTGGATGGATAGATAGATAGATAGAGGGAAACTGCTTTCATGCAAGAACCATCAACTGTAGGATTGAGTGAAGATACCAGGAGGGGAAAATGACTAGGAGAATCTCACTCGTGCTGGCAGTGCTTATGGGGTTGGGACTGCTGCTGGCGGCGTGTGGGGCACCAGCAGCGGAGCCAACAACTCCGCCAGAGGCGCCGACCACAGCGCCGGCAACAGAGCCAACGACGGCCCCCGAACCAGAAGAGGAGGCCATCAGAGCAGCGTTCGTATACGTGGGCCCCGTGGGAGACCACGGTTGGACATTCGCGCATGACGAGGGACGTCAGTACCTGGAAGCAAACGTTGAGAACGTGGAGACCACGTACCTGGAAAGCGTCACTGACGTTGACGCCGAGGCCAGGATCCGTGACCTGGCCGAGCAGGGATACGACATCATCTTCACGACCAGCGCCAGCTTCCGCGACGCTACCGCTGCGGTGGCTCCCGAGTATCCCGACGTGATCTTTGAGAACTGCTCGGGGTTCCTCACCGCTGACAACATGGGTTCCTATTTCGGCCGCATGTACCAGGCCAAGTACCTGGCGGGGAAAGTGGCTGGCTTGACCACTCAGACCAACAAGATCGGCTACGTGGCTCCCATCCAGATACCTGAGATCATCAGGCTGATCAACGCTGTGACCCTCGGAGCGCGGTCGGTCAACCCCGACGTGCAGATGGAGGTCGTGTGGATCGGCAACTGGTTCGATGTGCCTGCTGAGACGGCCGCTGTGGAGTCCATGGTTGATGCTGGTGTGGACGTCATCTTCACGGGCACAGATACCACCGTGCCTGTGGTGACCGCCGATGGGAGGGGCGTGTGGTCGGTGGGCTATGACAGTTGCGAGAGCTGCGACGCCGCGCCCGACCTCTGCCTGACCACCCCCTGCTGGAATTGGGGTCCGATCTACGTGGACATCGTGGAGGCGGTACGTGACGGCACCTGGATGCCAGACACGATCTATCGCGCCATGGACGAAGGCACGGTCATTCTGACTGACCTCGGCCCCGCGGCTGCCGAAGGTGCCGAGGCGGCGGTTGAGGCCGGCTGGCCGGGCGAGGATGTCTTCTGTGGCCCCCTCTATGACAACCATGGTGAACTTCAGGTTGCAGAGGGAGGGTGCATGACTGACACGGAGCTGATCTGCTTTGACTGGTACGTGGAGGGCGTGAACTCCGAAGTGCCAGAGGGTGTCGGCTGCGAATAGGAAGGTCCTGAATCAGGTAGCCCTGGGCGGCAGTCCCGGGGCTACCTGCGTCTACTTCGAGGAGCACGTCCCTGTGGAGGATACCAGTCCCCTGGCCATTCGGATGGAGGGAATCACCAAACGGTTCCCGGGAGTGGTGGCGAACGAGCGAGTGGATTTCTGCGTTCGGAAGGGCGAGATTCATGCCCTGCTGGGTGAGAATGGGGCTGGCAAGACCACGTTGATGAAGATCCTGGCCGGACTGTATCAGCCCGACGAGGGACAGGTCTGGATTGATGGACAGCCGGTCAGTGTGCGATCTCCACGGGACGCCATCGAGCTAGGGATCGGCATGGTTCACCAGCATTTCATGCTGGTGAAATCGCACTCCGTGGCCGAGAACATCATTGTTGGACTGGACGCGCCCCGTTTTGTGCTCAATCTGCGGCGCGTTGAGAAGGACATAGCCCGGCTGGCGGGGCAATACCATCTCCAGGTCGATGCCAGCGCGAAGATCTGGCAGTTATCGGTTGGCGAGCAGCAGAGGGTCGAGATCCTCAAAGCACTGTACCGAGGCGCACGAATCCTGGTTTTGGACGAGCCAACGGCCGTGCTTACACCGCAGGAAGCCGAAGACCTCTTCCACACTCTGCGCAGCATGGCCTCTGAGGGGCACACGGTCGTTTTCATCAGTCACAAGCTTGGTGAGGTCATGTCCGTTGCCGACCGCATTACCGTGCTGCGGCGAGGCGAAGTGGTGAACACTGTGCTCGCCAGTGAGACTGACCGGCAGGACCTGGCCAGGATGATGGTGGGACGTGATGTGTTGTTCCGCCTCGGCAAGAGGCAATCCAGGCTGGGTGACGTCGTCTTGGAGACAGACCGACTGACCGCCCTCAACGACAAGGGACTGAAGGCGCTTCGAGACGTTTCGCTTACTGTACGGAGCGGGGAGATACTGGGGATTGCCGGCGTTGCAGGGAATGGGCAGCGGGAGCTGGCAGAGACGATCGTTGGTCTCCGTCCGGTTGCTGGCGGCCACATCCGCGTGGGTGGGAACGATGTTACGAACAAGTCACCTCGCGAGGTGATGGAGAAAGGGGTCGGCTACATCCCCGAGGACAGGATCGGAGCCGGCCTTGTGGTCAACTTGAGCGTAGCCGAGAACCTGATGCTGAAGTGCTATCGAGACCCGCCGATCTGCAGCGGGTTCTTCCTTGATAGGAATGCCATCGCGGCACACGCTGAGGAGCTGGTGAGAGCGTACGATGTGAAAACACCGGCAATCCAGACCCGAACTCGGCTGTTGTCCGGCGGAAATCTACAGAAGCTCATCCTGGCTCGAGAGATATCATCGAGCCCCTCTTTGATGGTGGCCGTCTGCCCCACTCGAGGGTTGGACGTTGGTGCTACCGAGGCGGTGCGACGACTGCTCCTGGAGCAGCGTGATGCGGGGGGGGCGATTCTGCTCATCTCCGAAGATCTGGACGAACTGCTGAGCATGAGTGATCGCATCGCAGTGTTGTACGAAGGTCGGGTCATGGGAGTTTTGGATGCCGACGAGGCCAGCGTGCATGAACTGGGCTTGATGATGGCGGGCAGCGTCGCGGAGGATGAGGGTGGAGACGAGTAGAAGTCGGTCCCTGCCTGGTCTGCGAGGTGTCTCACTTCGGCTCGAGCCCAGGCTCGATGTACCCCGCTGGTTACCCTACGCCGTACCTGTGATCAGTCTGGTGATTGCCCTGGTCTTGGGTGCCGTACCCATGTCTATGCAGGGAATCAACCCGCTGACTGGGTATCGGGACATGCTTCTGGTGGCCTTCGGCAGTGCCTATGGCGTGTCCGAGACGATCATGAAGGCGATACCGCTAATGCTGGCCGGTCTCGGAGTCGCGCTCGCCTTCCGAATGCTGGTCTGGAACATAGGCGCCGAAGGGCAACTATACATGGGAGCCTTCGCATCCTGTCTGGTGGCCTATGCGTGGCCGCATGCACCGGCCTGGGTGCTGCTCCCATCGATGATGGCCGCCGGCTTCGTCGGGGGAGCCCTGTGGGGAGCGATACCCGGTGCTCTCAAGGCGTTCTTGGGTGTGAACGAGATCATCACCAGCCTGATGCTGAACTACGTCGCTATACAATGGGTCAACTACCTGGTCATTGGACCGTGGCAGGATCCTACGAGCCTCGGTTTTCCTCGTACCACACGTCTTAGCCCGAGTGCAACTCTGCCGACTGTCACTGAGGCCTGGTATCTGCCAACAGTTGCCTTCTTGGTCCTGGGCGGCGCAGTAGTCCTGTACTGGATCTTGCGTCGCCTGGATGACAATGGGGAGCGGCTCAAGCTGGCGCTGGGATTCGCTCTCGTGGCTGCGCTTTCTCTCGGGGGGATCCACTTCCTTGGCGGCCGGCGCGTACATCTGGGTTTTGTGGTCAGTGTTGCGGCTGCCGCTATCCTCGCCGTGCTGCTGGCGCGCACTCGTTGGGGATACGAGGTTCGCGTGATTGGGGAGAACGCGCGGGCGGCCCGGTACGCGGGGATGAGCTTGAAGCGAAATATCGTTCTGGTGATGATGATCAGTGGAGGTATGGCCGGTCTGGCTGGGATGAGCGAGATCTCGGGAAACCTGCATCTGATCAAGAGGATGTTCTCACCAGACTACGGGTATACGGCCATCATTGTCGCCTGGCTGGCAAAGCTCAATCCATGGGGTGTCATCCTGGTTTCGTTACTTCTGGGGGCCTTGTATCGGGGTAGCGATGCCATCCCTGGGGCACCCAAAGCCCTGGGCATGATGCTGCAAGCGGTGATCTTCTTTGTGTTGATCGGAGGCGACGTACTGGTTCGCTACCGCATTCGCTGGGACCGAGCTACGTAGTTGAGGTACGGTGTTGCATGGCTGACGCCTTGGTCTTCCTGACCATTATCTTGGGTGCGGGCATCGCCGCAGGCACGCCGATACTCTACGGTGCGCTGGGCGAGATCTTCGCCGAACGATCAGGCATACTTAACCTGGGCGTGGAAGGGATGATGCTCATCGGTGCGCTGGCGGGCATCGTGGCTTCTCTGGCGACGAACAACGTCTGGGTTGGTGCCGTTGCGGCCATGGCTGCCGGCGGCCTGCTTAGCCTGATTCATGCCTTCATCTCCATAACGCTGCGGGGAGACCAGGTGGTTAGCGGACTGGCGGTGACCATATTCGGCACGGGGCTGAGTGCGTTCCTGGGGTTCCCCTACGTCAATGTGCCAGCTCCGAAGTTCACACCCCTGGCCGTCCCCTTGCTGGAGCGCATCCCCTTCTTTGGTCCGGCCTTCTTCGATCACGACGTGACGGTCTACGCGGCCTACGCACTAGTGCCCTTGGCCTGGTTCTGGATCACGAGGACCCGTCCAGGGCTACACCTGCGCGCGGTGGGAGAGAATCCGTCCGCCGCCGACGCCCTGGGGGTGAGTGTAGTCCTGACCCGCTATGTGTACACGGTTGTGGGGGGCATGCTCTGTGGCATGGGAGGGGCGGCTCTCAGTCTGGCTTACACTCCGGGGTGGATCGAGAAGATGACGGCGGGGTGGGGCTGGATTGCTGTGGGCCTGGTGATCTTCGCGGCTTGGGATCCGTGGCGTGCGGCCTTTGGTGCCTACCTCTTTGGGGCCATCAGTAGGGTGGTTTTTGACGTGCAGATGCTGCCCACGGCTGGCCTGCCGCACTTGGTCCAGGTGCTGTTGAGTCCCGAGTTCCTTAGGATGATGCCCTACGCTGCCGTGATCCTGATCCTCATCTTCGCCTCGCGGGAAGCTGTGCGCAAGAGGATTGGCGCGCCAGCGGCGCTAGGGCAGGCATACACTCGAGAAGAGGCCGAGGCCTGACTTGCGGCTCGATTTGACACCTGGAGCTCATTGGTGTATAATAATGTTTCAGGTGGTTGACGCAACCCCCCAGGCGCCGGCCTATCGAGTTCCCAGCTCCCGATTTGTACTAGTTGGTGTACCTGGAAGGACGCTGTATATGGGAGTGGTGTAGTCAACGTATTACAAATCTTCGGTCTGGGGCACGCGGTAGGCAATGTGGCTGGCGACGTTGAGAACTCGGTTGCTCCGCCATTTCGTAGCTGGGGGTTGGGCGGCCGAGCTTTTTCTTTGTCGGCCACCGGCCTGAACGGAGAGGGCAGCGACTGTCCCACCCGCACGCTAGCTGCAGACGGGCAGCGCAGGAGGGTACCTTGGAGATCACAGATTTCAGCGCCTTGCGTGTGAGCTTGGCTTCGCCTGCACAGATACTGTCCTGGTCTCACGGGGAGGTGACGAAGCCAGAGACGATCAACTACCGGCGGTTGAGACCGGAGAGAGATGGTCTGTTCTGCGAGGCTATCTTTGGCCCCACCAAGGACTGGCAGTGCTACTGCGGCAAGTACAAGAAGATCCGTCACAAGGGGATTGTGTGTGAGAAATGCGGCGTGGAGGTGACTCGTTCGCGGGTCAGGCGCGAGCGCATGGGCCATATCAAGTTGGCCTCCCCTGTGGCGCACGTGTGGTACACACAGCGGGTGCCGAGTTATCTCGGGTTGTTGCTGGACATCTCTCGCCGTGACCTGGACCGGGTGCTGTACTTCGCACAGTACATGATCACCGAGATCGATGACGAGGCTCGGGCCAGGGTCTTGCGAAGGTCGGACGAGAAGCTAGCCACTGTCATGGAGGAGGCTCAGCTTGCGCTCAAGGCAAGAACGGACGAGATTGAATCGGACATCGGCGGCAAGATAGCAAAACTCGAAGCTCGGGCGGAGCGGATCAGGAAGAAGTACGACGAGAAGCTCGGAGAGGAAACGGACCGCGTGATGCGGGAGGCCAGCGCTGTGCAGACCAGGATCAGCAGGGCGATGGGCAAGGTCATCCGCAAGCCCATCGACTTTGAGCCTCTGGATGAGCCGCTGCTGCCTGCTGGCACCCTGATCGCGCGTGAGCACCTGCCTTTGCTGAACCAGAAGGTCCAAGCCCAAATCGAAGAGGTCGAAGGAGGGATACGCGAGAAGCAGGAGAAGGAGCTCGCCCTCATCGAGGCGGAAACCGATCAGTTGCGGAGTGAGAAGGAGAACAAGCTCCGAGAGCTGAACGAAGAGGCAGATGGCAAGATTGCCGAGTTGAAGTCGGCGGCAGAGGACGAGCGCAAAGAGATCAGGAGAATCAAGGTAGGGCAGTTCCTCAACGAGACCCAGTATCGCGATCTGGAGAGCAAGTGGGGGCGCTTCTTCACCGCTGAGATGGGTGGAGAGGCCCTGTACAGAATCTGCCAGAATCTGGATCTGGATCAGATGGCCGAACGGCTGCGTCGGGAGGGCAACGATAGTCGCTCCAAGCAGCGGCGGAAGAAGGCCGTGAAGCGGTTGCGTGTGGTTGAGGCCTTTCGGAAGTCGGGCAATCGTCCGGAGTGGATGATCTTGACAGTCCTACCGGTGATTCCTCCCGATCTGCGACCCATGGTGCAATTGGACGGTGGGCGTTTTGCGACGAGCGATCTGAATGACCTGTATCGGCGCGTGATCAACCGAAACAACCGCCTCAAGAGGTTGGTGGAACTGGGAGCCCCTGACGTCATCGTGCGCAACGAAAAGCGCATGCTCCAGGAGGCTGTGGATTCTCTCATCGACAATAGCCGTCGAGGAAAGGCCATCTCTTCGAGGGGTCGGAGGAAGCTGAAGTCGCTCTCCGACATGCTGAAGGGAAAGCAGGGGCGTTTCAGGCGAAACCTCCTGGGGAAGCGGGTGGACTACTCGGGCCGCTCTGTGATCGTGGTTGGGCCACATCTCAAGCTGCACCAATGCGGCCTGCCCAAGAGTATGGCTCTGGAGTTGTTCAAGCCCTTCGTGATGCAGAAGCTGGTGGAGCATAGCTACGCGCACAATGTGAAGGGGACGAGGCGGATCATTGAGCAGATGCGCCCCGAGGTGTGGGAAGTCTTGGAGGAGGTGGTCAAGGATCACCTTGTGCTCCTGAACCGGGCCCCCACGTTGCACAGGTTGGGCATCCAGGCCTTTGAGCCGGTCTTGGTCGAGGGCAAAGCCATTCAGATACACCCCTCGGTGTGCAGTGCGTTCAACGCTGACTTCGACGGTGATCAGATGGCAGTACACGTGCCCCTTTCGGATGTGGCGCAGCTGGAGGCCAGGGAGCTGATGCTGTCGAGTCGGAACCTCCTGCTGCCTGCAAGCGGTGAGCCCACGGTGAGTCCGACCAAGGACATCGTGCTAGGCTGCTACTACCTGACCATCGAGAACGACGGCTGCAAGGGAGAGGGCAAAGTCTTCTCCGATGCAGATGAGGTAGCCCTCGCATATGAGCTGGGTCAGGTTGACCTACATGCCAAGATCAAGTTGCGGGCGAAGGTGCTGGTCACGAAGAGAAGGTACACCAAGATCATTGATACCACTGTGGGTCGCGCCATCTTCAACTCTGCCTTGCCCGAGGAGCTCCGGTATCGCAACGAGGAGATGGACAAAGGCAAGCTCAGACAGCTAGTGGCCGAGTGCTATCACAGGCTTGGTGAAGAGGCCACGGCGCAGATGGTGGACGAGATCAAGGAGCTGGGTTTCCGGTATGCAACGCGTTCTGGAGTGACCATAGCGGTGAGTGACATCACCGTCCCACCGGAAAAGGAAGAGATCCTGAAGAGTGTCTCGCAAGAGGCCGAGGATATCGAGCGCCAGTATCGTCGTGGCTTGATAACTGAGAACGAGCAGTACGTGAAGAAGGTCGAACTGTGGACTGAGGCCATGGACGAGGTTACCGACGCCGTGGCGAAGTCCTTGGAGCCTATGGGGTCCATTCGGCTCATGGCGGCTTCTGGAGCGACCAAAGGCGGATTCCAGCCGATCCGGCAGTTGGCCGGCATGCGCGGGCTCATGGCAGACCCCGCCGGGCGCATCATCGAGTTGCCTATCCGATCGAATTTCCGCGAGGGCCTGACAGGACTGGAGTATTTCATCTCCACCCACGGCGCGCGCAAGGGACTGGCGGACACGGCGCTGCGCACGGCGGACGCAGGCTATCTGACTCGTCGTCTTGTTGACGTGGCCCAGGATTCGATCATCAACGCTGAGGACTGCGGAACCGACAACGGCATATGGGTCACTGCGGAGCGGTCGGGAGAGATCGGCGAAACTCTGGACGAGCGGATATGGGGCAGGTTGGCGGCCGACGACATCGTCCATCCTGAGACGGGTGAGGTCATCGTCAGAAGGGGGGAGATGATCAGCCGGGCGCACTTGGTACATATCGAAGAGGCTGGAGTCCAGGAGGCGTATGTCCGTTCGCCACTAGTGTGCGAACTACGATATGGCGTTTGCAGGAACTGCTACGGGAGAGACCTTGCCAGGGAGGGTCTGGTGAAGCTTGGTGAGGCCGCAGGCACTATCGCGGCGCAGTCGATCGGCGAACCAGGCACTCAGCTCACGCTGCGGACGTTCCACACAGGTGGCGTGGTAGAGGGGGAGCACAGGGACATCACGCACGGTCTGCCGAGGGTGCAGGAGCTCTTCGAAGCGCGGAGTCCGAAGGGTCAGGCCATGATTGCCGACATGGATGGCACCATACAGATCTTGCACGAAGATGGCATGCGCAAGATCGTGCTCACCGCCACGGATGTCTTCCGCGAGGAACACGAAGTCAAGCACGGATACAGGGTCCTGGTGGAGGATGGGGCGGAGATCGAGAAAGGCACGGTGCTAGCCCAGCGGGGTAGCGATGGCAGCCCGCGCTTCGACCAAGTGGTCGCGGGGAACGATGGCAGGTTGATCATCGAAGGAGACAAGATCACCGTCTATCGGGAAGAGCAAGTAAACATTGAGTACGAGGTGGCCTCGAACGCTCGTATTCGGGTGAGGAATCTACACCAGGTGAGCGCCGGTGACCATCTGACCGAGGGGCCTCTGAACCCTCACGAAGTACTTCGAATCCAGGGGCGAGAGGCGGTGCAGGTGTATCTGCTGGAAGAGATACAGAAAGTCTACCGTTCTCAAGGGGTGACCATCAATGACAAGCACATCGAGATGATAGTGAGGCAGATGCTCAGCAAGGTGTCCGTCACTTTGGCGGGGGACACCGGATTCCTGCTGGGCGAGACGGTGGATCGACTGGCGTTCGAGGAAGCTAATCGTCTCGTCGAGGAGGAGGGCGGCACTCCAGCAACGGCTCGCCAGGTCCTACTGGGTATCACCAAGGCGGCGTTGAGCACGGAGAGTTTCCTGTCGGCCTCTTCCTTCCAGCATACCATCAACGTCCTGGCGCAGGCAGCCATCGAGGGCAAGTCTGACGAACTGCGCGGATTGAAGGAGAATGTGATCATCGGGAAACTGATCCCTGCTGGGACCGGCTTCCAGGCAGTTGGGGAGGAAAACGAGCCGGCGGAGGAACCCCTGGGGGAAGAAGAGGAGGTGGGGGCGGAGCCCGAGTTGGCTACTGTCTGATGTACGTCAAGCCCTCGGCGGCTTGACGTTGGTGCTGTCGCTGTTGGTCGGGTGAGGAGTCTCTGCTAGTGCGGGCAGAACCGGCTTGCCCGGTGGTACAGAAGCCTAGGTTGAAGGGGGAAATCTGGATTACCATGGTAGATATGATAGTGGGCGAAGGAGAGTCGAACAACGATGAAGCTGCTGAATCGCCCATGTGGGAGTTCCTCAAGGAGGAGTATGACTACAAGCGGCCCAAGCGCGGCGACATCAGGTATGCTGAGGTACTGAGGATTGACGATGATGAGATCATCGTCGATATCGGCGGCAAGACCGAGGGGGTGGTGCCCAGTGCCGACTTGGACAGAATGGGCGAGGAGGCCATCTCTGAGATAGAGGTCGGCGACAAAGTGCCCGTCTACGTTCTCCGACCGGAGAGCGCTGACGGGGATGTTATTGTGTCGCTCAACATGGCCCGCACCATGGAGGACTGGCGCAAGGCCGAGAAGCTGTTCGAGGAAGGTGCCGTATACGAAGGCTCCGTCTCAGGCCACAACAAGGGCGGGCTTCTTGTCTACTATGGGCAGATCAGAGGTTTCGTGCCTGCTTCGCAGATAAGTGGGTTGAGCAGGCGAAGCGGTCACGAAGAGCGCATGGAGATGCTGTCGACCATGGAGGGGCGACAACTCGTACTCAAGGTTATCGAGGTCGATCGCCAGCGCCGCCGCCTGATCTTCTCAGAGCGTGCTGCCTCGCGCGAGTGGCGTGACCAGCGCAAGGAAGAACTCTTGGACCAGCTCCAGGAGGGTGACATCCGGACAGGCGCGGTGAGGAATCTCTGCGATTTTGGTGCCTTCGTGGATCTAGGGGGTGCCGACGGCCTGATTCATATCTCGGAGCTCTCGTGGCGACGGGTCAAGCACGCCCGTGACGTGTTGAGGGTCGGGGAGGAAGTTGAGGTCTATGTGCTGCGTGTCGATCGGGATAGGAAAAGGATCGGCCTCAGTCTCAAGCGTCTGCAGCCGGATCCCTGGCACCTGGTAGAGGAGAAGTACCATGTTGGGCAGATCGTGAGGGGAGTGATCACCAACATCACGGATTTCGGGGCGTTCGCGCGTGTCGAAGACGGCATTGAAGGCCTCATTCACGTCTCAGAGTTGTCCGACGGCGACTTCGCGCCTGGCGATCTGGTCAGGGAGGGCGAGGCGCTGTACGTCAAGGTTCTTAGCATCGACTCGACTCGGCAGCGGATGGGCCTGAGCTTGAAGCAGGTACCCAGCCGCGAGGAAATCGAGGGCTCAGATGCGTGGGCGGAGCTGAGAGAGGAAGTCGCGGCTGAGGTCGAGCGCGAGGCTGAGGCTGACCTGGAAGAGCCCGGCGCTGAGGTCGAGCCCGAGGAAAGTGTGTCGGTGATAGTCGAGACTGAGGCTGACCTGCAAGAGCCTGTTGCTGAGGTCGAGCCCGAGGCCGAGGAGGGCGTGTCGCTGGTGGCCGAGGCTGAGGCTGACCTGGAAGAGCCTGTCGCTGAGGTTGAGCTCGAGGCCGAGGAGGGCGTATCGCTGATGGCCGAGGCAGAGGCTGACCTGGAAGAGCCTGACGCTGAGGTCGAGCCCGAGGAAAGCGTATCGCCGATGGCCGAGGCAGAGGCTGACCTGGAGGAGCCTGGCACTGAGTTCGGTGAGGGGGAGGACGTCGCTCCCCTCGTTGAGGAGGAAGAACTCGAGATCGAGCCTGAAGAGCCTGTGTCCGCAGTGGTGGCCGATACCGAGGTTGAGGAGGAAGCGGATGTGGAGATAATTGCTCCTCAGCCAGAAGAGGAGGTGGAGGCGGACCTTGAAACCGAGGAGGAATCGCCCGAAGCCCTAGAAAGCGCGGCCGAGGCCGAAGGGACTTCGGAGGAACTCGACGCAGGAATCGAGGAGCAGGAGGAAGCGGAGGTGGGTCCCGAGCTCGAGGAGCAGGAGACGGACGAGGATCTGAGCGACGTGACCGCCCCTGAGGACGAGCCAGATGAGGAGAGTCAGTCATCCGATGCACCCGGGTTAGAAAGCGACGAGGACGTCGAAATGGAGTCAGCGGACTCAGACGGGTTGGAACTGGAGGAGGACGACGAGGAGCGAGAGGAGGACGAGGAAGCCTGATCGTCGGTCGGGCATCCGCGCGTGATCGGTTCGCAGCGCGTGTGTCGCCAGCGGGGGAGGATTATATGGCTGCCTTGAAGAGACTGGCTTTCGGCATTGGCTTCGTTCTGGGTATTGCAGGGTTCGTTCTAATCGTAGGCAATGTCCTTCTCTATCTGCTGACTGGGAGGCTCCCTTCAGTGGAGATCACGGATGACGGAGGACCGGTCTTTGGGCTGGTCTCTCCTCAGGAAGTGGTGAACCTGGTCAAAGAGCAGGTAGAAAAGGAGCGAGGAAAGCGCCCAGGGCCGCGGCTCGAGAGTACCGAACTGCCGTAGGAGGGGCGGGTCTCATGCCGAGGGGAAACGTGAGGGAGAAGGAGTCTATCCCGGCTTTGGCGCGGTACGTGGAGGAGTTGACCGCGGTGCCTCGCCATTTCATTCTGGGCTGGCTTGCAGGTTTGCTCGCTCCAGTTGCTGCGTTGGCGGGAATCGTGGCGGGCGTCTATTTCTTCACCAGGAAAGTGCCTTTCGTGTCGGGAATCGAGGAGCAAGAGGACGGACGGCGCCTGGTCATCAAGCTCGTGGCACCGGATGAGGCGCGAGTGCTCCTGAGACGGGGCGGAGAGGCCGCTCGGGCGTTCGGCGACGAGATCAGGAGTGAACTGCAGGAAGAGATCGAGCAGTAACGCTCAGGGCGCCTGTGTGATCCACCTTCCGTCGCATGCCGGGAGTCATGCCGTCAGCCGTTCTACGACTTTGACGATCAAGTACGATAGGGCCAGAATCGCGGGAGCGAACAGTGCCGTAAGGAGAGCTGGATACTCCCACAGGTGGGTGACGACGTATTGAAGTCCCGCACCTGGGAGCGTTCCTGTGCCCCAGACCTCGCCCAGGCCAGCGAAGACGAAGCCGAAGATCTCCAGAAGCACGGCTGCCAGGAAGACGAACTCCAAGACGTCCATCGTCCTTTCCATCTTGACCAGATCCCTCAGTTGCTGGAGACTCTGCTCCTGTTGTCCGAGCTCGATCCTCGCTCTGACCATGGCAATCATGTTCCCCAGTTGGTCGTGTACACCCTGGATCCGCGCTGACAGTCCATCGTAAGCTCCACAAACCATCTCTGCGTCGTTGAGCAGCTCCTCCGAGATAGGAAGGCTGCCCTCGATCCTCTCCTCATCCCACGCCCGGATCGTGGATTTGATGTTGCTCAGGTTCGAGTGTAAGGAGAAAGAGTCCTGCCGGAGCCCCTTAGAAACGATGGAGAGATGGCCGTAGTTCTGGCTTATGTTGGTGAGCCACGTTCCGAGCGCCCCCGTGTCCGCATCGCCGAGGTGAATGGAGATCTCGTCCATCTGCTCTGCGACTTCCTCATCCACCTTGTTGAGACCGTCGTAGATCTCGGGATACACGTCGTAGAAGGACAGTATCTTTCTGAAATAGGTCTCCAGGCGGCTGATGTCATCCACGACTGTAGACATCAGTTCGTTGGGAACTGTACCATTGATGGGGCTTACCAGATAGAGTTCGCGATGTCGGTCGTTGGCGGCGGATAGCTGTACCTGCCGCGAATAGACTGCGCTGTGGGCGAGCTGGGAGTGCTCTGCGAAGAGGCTGGCTCTCTCGTCGAGCAGGATGGGATCCTGGCAACAGAGAACCTTAGAAGAGAAGAGGAAAGCGGCATCCTTGAGGAGGGGTTCGTCGAGTTGCTCGGGCAGCCAGGTGTCCACGATATCTCGTGCCCCGTCAAAGGAGGCCCGATAGTCGTCGCTGATGGGAGTGGCCCAAGCCTGCAACACGCAGTAGTCGTGGCCAGGCAAGAGTTTGACGTACAGTTCGTAGTCGTCGTCGACGACTCTATGGCCAATGACCGCTTGCCCGTCGTCCTGCACCACGGCCGCCCGCAAGCGATTCAACAGGTCATCGAGATCGCTCCTGACCTGGGTCTCACCGGACTCGCCGTAGACAAAACCCTTCAAGAGGACGCAAGTAGGGGTGCAGACTTGGTGCATGTCGCTACTTCTGCATCTTGTCCAGGACCGATCTCGTGGCCTTGTGGACACTGTTGAACTGTTCGACAGCCTTCTGGGATTCGGTTGGAGCGAACCCTCTCATGGCGCGGTCACCCATGAAGAGGGATAGGAAGGCGTCGATGGTGCTACTCAGGTCCTGGGCATTCCGCTCCAGGCAGGACTTCTCCACTTGCTCGAGAAGTGCCTTGCTCTCATCCGCGTGCTGAGCGAGCACTCCGGGATTCTCCTCGATGTAGCGCATCAACGACGTGAACTGTTCGAGCTTGTTCATCGTGGCCCCCTACCTACCATAGACCTCAGGCAACCCCACGCTCTGCCTCACCTCGGCCAGGGTTTGCTTTGCTATGACTGATGCTCTGGCGGCACCGTCGGCAAGGACGCCCCATACCAGGTCAAGGTCCTGGGCCAGTTCCGTCCTTCGTGCCCTGAAGGGCGCCAGGCTATCGGCCAGATTGCGCGCCAGGGCTCTCTTACAGTCGACACAGCCTATCTCCGCGGCGCGACATTGGGTCTCAATGTCCGCCACCTGCTGTGGGGAGAAGAAGCCGTGGAACGCGAAGACATTGCACACCTCTGGGCGGCCAGGATCGGTCCGGTACCTGCGCTGAGGATCCGTGACCATGGTCATCACCCGCTGCTCGATGTCCTCTGGAGATGAGGCTAGTTCGATGTGGTTGTCGAGGGACTTGCTCATCTTGTTCATACCGTCGAGTCCCATGACGCGAGGGAAGGGCGTGAGCTTGATCTGGGGCTCGACCAGTGTGGGTCCGAAGTGATGGTTGAAGCGCCGGACGATTTCCCGGGTGAATTCCAGATGCGGGGCCTGGTCCTCTCCGACAGGCACGGTGTCTGCCTTGTAGAGGGTGATATCCGCAGCCATCAGGACGGGGTAGCCGAGGAGCCCGTAGTTGACGTTGTCCGGCTGGAAGCGAACCTTCTCCTTGAAAGTGGGCAATCTGAGAAGCCAACCCATGGGCGTGACCATAGACAGAATGGTGTGGAGCTCCGTGACCTCTGGCACGTGCGACTGTACAAAGATGATAGCTTTCTCGGGATCCATCCCCGCCGCCAGCCAGTCGAGCACCATCTCCTCAGTGTTTGTTTTCAGTTTGTCCGTGTCTTGCAGTGTGGTCAAGGCGTGGAGGTCAACAACACAGTAGACGCACTCGTAGTCTTCTTGGAGCGCTACGTAGTTCTGGATGGCTCCCAAGTAGTTGCCTATATGCTGTCTGCCGGTGGGCCGAGCACCGGAGAATACTCTTCCCTCTCTCATCGTGGTTCTCCTCTGTCGCGGAGTGCGCCGCCAAGGTGGGGTGCGCCAGGAAGTCATTCCCTGCGCACCAGACCCCCTCGTAGTTTATCACAACCTGCCGTGTTGGGCAAGGGTTGTCCGCACGTGAGCGCGGAGACTCGGAGCGTTCCTCAGCGGTGGTGAAGCAGGTCTCGAGTGCGAGGAGAGATGCGCCTCTGCTGAGATTTCAGAGTTGGAGTGCTGGTCCCAGCGTGCCGTTGCCGCCGTCGCTTGGTTCAGGTATATTACTGAGGGAGGTCCGAACGATGCGAGACGCGGACAGGGTAGCAGTTGTGGTGTTGGACGGGGTAGGGGTAGGAGCTCTACCCGACGCAGCGGACTTCGGCGACGAGGGGAGCGATTCGGTGGGGAACACCGCTCGAGTGGTGGGCGGGTTGGCCCTTCCGAGTATGGGCCGTCTCGGCCTGGGCAACCTCACCGGTGTTCTGGGTGTGCCTCCCGTGTCTGACACGCTGGGCGCGCACGGGCGCATGGCTGAGGTATCGCCCGGTAAGGACAGCACGGTCGGTCACTGGGAGCTGATGGGCGTCGTGTCTGAGCGACCGCTGCCGACCTATCCCGATGGGTTTCCACGAGAGCTAATCGAGGAGTACGAGCGTCGCATCGGCCGCAAGACTCTAGGCAACGTAGCCATCTCCGGCACCGTGATCATCGATCGGTTGGGCGAAGAGCACGTGCGCACTGGGTCGCCCATCGTCTACACCTCGGCAGACAGCGTCTTCCAGGTTGCAGCTCACGAGGAGGTGATACCTCTGGATGAGCTGTACCGTATTTGCCGAATCGCCCGCGAGATGCTTACTGGAGAGCACGCGGTGGGACGGGTGATAGCACGACCGTTCGTAGGTCAGCCCGGGAGCTTCACGCGCACCAAGAACCGCAGGGATTTCTCTCTGGAGCCGCCTGAGCGGACGCTCCTCGACCGCTTGGTCGAGGTAGGGGAGGATGTGGTCGGCGTGGGCAAGGTGGACGACCTCTTCGACAGGAGAGGGCTCACGGTGTGCCACCACACCGTGGACAACATGGTGGCGGCTGAGAAGGTGATCGAACTGCTCGGCGGTGACTGGCAGGGCATGATTCTGGCCAATCTGATCGAGTTCGACATGCTCTTCGGCCATCGCAACAACCCTGAGGGCTATGCCAGGGCGCTGGAAGCTTTCGATGCACAGCTACCGAGGATCATGGATGCTATGAAGCCCGGGGATATCCTCTTCATAGTTGCCGACCACGGAAACGACCCCACTACACCCAGCACCGATCATTCACGGGAGTATGTCCCGCTGCTGGTCTACGGTGAGCGAGTCAAGGACGGAGTCGATCTAGGCACGCGGGAGAGTTTTGCTGATCTGGGGGCAACGATCGCGGAGCTGCTGGAGGTTGGCCCGCTGCCCCACGGCACTTCCTTCGTCGAGAAGATTATGCGCAGCCCGTGACGTCTTGGCCTGACACGGCTCACGTGATCCTGTCGAAGAGCTTGTTGTATGCGGGGGGGAAGCGGGGCTCGAATCCCTGGTAGACCGGGATGGGGTAGGCCAGCCCTACGTGACGTCCCGCCATCCTCAGGCCTTCGAGAAGTCGACCCATGGCCGCCATCGGTGCAGCGAAAGCGAGTTCGTCATCGGCGGTCATGGCGAAGATGCGGTCACCCCCGCCGGGCAGCACCAACTGGCATTCGTTGGTCTGAGCCGCACGGATGATGCCCTCTGCGCACGACGCAGCGCGGCCGCCAAAGGAGCATTGGACAGGCTGGCCCTCGTGGTAGGTGGCCGCCTGGACGAGGCGCATCATCTGGGCAGCGTTCCCGTAGATCATGACAAGGTCCGGGTCCCAATCGGCCAGCTCCAATGGGGCGAGAACGAGGGTCGAGCATCGCCCCTTGGGAAGCCTGGGGATGGCTTCGATCTGTCTGCGGGCGGCCTCTCTGTTCTCGGCGTACTGAGCCGCAAGCATGAGTTCTGCGACTTCGTCCAGGGTGGGTTCGTGTTTCGCCCAGCCGTAGGCTATCAGCGCAGCAGCGCAGCAGACGTCGTCTTTGGAGAGGGCTAGCTTCCAGCCGTACTTCCTGGCCATGGTCATCGCCTGGCATATAGTGACTTGGTGTTTGAGGAGTCTGCCTGGATGGTGCGTTCTCTTGGGCACTCCCTGGCCTGGAGGCAGTAGCTTGACCGCCAGCGGCCTCGTCTGTGGCCGCAACAGCTCTGTCAGGTCTCTGGCTCGTTGTCCTGCCTCTTGCATGTTTCTGCACCTCTAGACAGATGGACGGCTCTCGCTTCTTGCGCACCATTATAGGAGTGTTCCGGACACGGGGCAAGCAACGTGGCCTTTGGCCTTGCCCTGAGCGGGTAGGTGTGCTATTGTCTATCTTGCCTGCGGCCGTAGAGCATGGGACTGGCGGACAACCTGGAAGAACATGTGGCAGGCTTGAAGATGACGGCATGTGTCTACGTTCTGGCCGCCACGGCCCTCAACGAAGCCGTCGAAGTGGTCGACATGGTGCGGCTGACGTCGGCAGTGGGCTGGCGTGATCATCGCTGCTGTGTCTTGCACAGAGCGCTCATTTGTGATACATTATCCACAACGTTCGCTGCGCAAGAGGACTAGCTAGACAGACTATAGGCGGGGGAGGAGAGGATGTATCAGAAGGTTACCATCGTAGGCAATCTGGGTAATGATCCCGAAATGCGCTATACAGCGAGCGGGGTCCCGGTGACTCGTTTCAGCGTGGCAACCAACCGACGCTGGACCAGCGCCGATGGGAGCCCCGGTGAAGAGACAGTGTGGTTCCGGGTCTCGACCTGGAGGAAATTGGCCGAGACCTGCAATCAGTACTTGAGCAAGGGTAGACAGGTGTTCGTGGAGGGGCGGATGGCTCCCGATCGGGAGACGGGCGGCCCTAGAGTCTGGACCGGGAACGATGGCGTCGCTCGCGCCTCCTACGAGGTGACTGCTTCTGAGGTCAGGTTCCTCGGTGGTAGGGGAGAGCGAGAAGAGGCGCTGCCTCCTGAGATGCCTGCGGAGCCGGGCGGGGACGAGGACGAGATCCCGTTCTAGCTTGACCTAGCGCGAACCGCTCAACGGACTCGAATAGCTGGGCGAGCTACCGAGGTGACGCTCGGTAGCTGCTAGAACATGTCGATGGGACACACCTCCTGAGGTGTGAATGTGGGATTCCCGTAGCCGTAAACTGCGAGCACTTCGACGGCTTGTGGATGTGAGGCGGCGAATGCCGCTACTTCCCCACACGCTGTCGTCAGGCTCGTCTCTCTCAGGTAGGCGTCCCAAAGCACTGCCACGACCTGTGCGTAGATGTTGGCTGGCTGTTCAACCAGTAGCTCATCTCGCGCCGCTTGCGCCAGGTCGACCTGGCCCAGAACGAGGTACGTGAGCGAGAGCCGGTATTGGGAGAAGGCGGCAAGCTCCTCTCTTTCGCTTTCGTCCATCCAGACGTCAAGGTCAGAGTCGTCGATTGCCTCTCTGTAGAGCGCGACAGCCCTGTCGTAGTCACCGGTCAGGAGAGCCCTGTTGGCATCCAAGACCCGGAAGTACAGGAAGTTGGAAGGATCGTACACGGTCTCCACCAGCACGTAGGCAGCGCCGTCCCACTCGTACACCTCAGTTCTGGCCCTCTGTGGGCCTGCTCCTACCGATCCGATGGTTCCTCCATACAGAATCAGTTCACGAATGCCGTCACCGTCCCGGTCGCTGAAGAGAGGCTCGACGTAGGCCATCTCCAGTCCGCCGGCGGTGAGATCGTCGTATGTCCCCATGCCTGACGCGACGACGTACACTGTGGTGAAGCACGTATGGGCGCCACAGGATGTGGAGGAGTAGGCTAGCTCAGTGTGGCCGTCCCCGTTGAGATCGTCCACCTCCATGAGGACCGGGTCCAGCAGAGGGGAGTACCCAGCCGCACTGTAGGCCAGGCTGAAGCGTCCACCATCTCTGTCGACGACCAGCAGGTCACCGGGCGCGTTGATACCGTACTCGGGAGAGGGATCTGTGATCACCATCAAGAGTTCTCCCGCGCCATCGTCGTCCACGTCCATCCTGAGCAAGTCCGTCATGCGTCGCAGAGCACCCCAGCTCTCGAGCGTGGTCCGCAGTCCGTCTTCATCGCCGTTGCTGTCGTTCAAGTACTCCACGATGGTAGGGGCGTAGTTCCCGAGATCGTCCGGCTGCGGGGGCAGGGCAACGGGGGTCGGTGACGAAATGGACACTGTCGCGGGCTGAACAGTGGAGGTGGGAGTGGGAGAGGCGAGGACTGCCTCGTTGGGTGACGGGGCAGGCATGGCCGCCTGGGAGAGATCCTCTTCACAGCCAAAGAGGCTCAAGGCTACCAGGGAAAGTACAACGAGACTAGGGACTCTCGCGTTGCCCATGGCCTCCTCTGGTGTTGGCAATCAGAGCAATGTCAGGTACTGGTCTATCTCCCACTGGGAGACCTGGGTCCGATATTCGTCCCACTCTGTCATCTTGGCCCTCATGAAGGCCTGGTAGACGGGCTCGCCCAACGTCTCGCGCAGGACCTCGTCCCTCTCCAACTCTGCGAGTGCCTCTATCAAGCTCCCGGGCAGTGACTCGATGGACATCTCCTCCAGCTTCTCGTCGCTGAAATCGTAGACGTTCTCCTCGACCGGTGGTGGTGGCGTCATCTTGTGGCGGATGCCCTCCAGGCCCGTTTCGAGCATGGCGGCGTACGCCAGGTAGGGGTTGCAGCTAGGATCCGGACAGCGCAGTTCCAGGCGTGTCCGCTCGTCGCGGCCATTGGAGTATCTGGGGATGCGGATCAGTGCCGACCGATTGACCTGTCCCCAGCAGATGTAGACCGGGGCCTCGTAGCCGGGAACCAGACGCTTGTAGGAGTTGACCGTCGGAGCGACGATGGCCGCCATTCCTCGCGCGTGCTTCATCTGACCGGCCATGAAGTGGTAGGCCAGTTGCGACAGACGATAGCGGTCATCGGGGTCGAAGAAGGCGTTCCTTCCGTCTGAATCGAAGAGGCTTTGATGTGTGTGCATGCCCGAGCCGTTGATGCCGTAGATGGGCTTGGGCATGAAGGTGGCGTGCAGACCGTGCTCCTGGGCAACTGCTTTGACGACGTACTTGAAGGTCATACAGTTGTCGGCGCTGGTCAGGGCGTCGGCATACCGGAAGTTGATCTCGTGCTGGCCCGAGGCTACCTCGTGATGGGCCCTCTCCACCTTGATGCCCATGGATTCCAGCGCCAGGATGATATCTTGACGTACTTCGGAGGCCAGATCGCGGGGCGAGAAGTCGAAGTAGCTGGCCACATCGTGGGGCACGGGCCTTCGACTGGGCCTATCCTCC
>Ga0307437_1000748_pt1 | contig 23837 bp, 19 predicted proteins | sample SalMarWE160390MG_FD_202146 | JGI IMG/M metagenome (GOLD analysis project Ga0307437, IMG submission 202146) | Salt marsh sediment microbial communities from the Plum Island Ecosystem LTER, Massachusetts, United States - WE1603-90 | ecosystem: Environmental > Aquatic > Marine > Intertidal zone >...
ACCCTGGCGGGCGCTCGCCGACGATACGACGGCCGCCGGATCTGGGTCGTTTTCCAGCCCCACACGTACAGTCGTACCAAGGCGCTCCTGGGCGACTTCGCCAGCGCCTTCACCGACGCCGACCAGGTTGTCGTCACAGCCATCTACGCTGCCCGGGAGACGGACACCTTGGGCATGCGCGCCGGCGATCTTGTGCAGGCGATGAGTCACCCGCGGGCTGTGCACGTGGCCGATCTCAGTGAAGCGGCGGTGCGAGTCGCCAGCCAGCTTGTTTCCGGCGACGTCCTGATCATCATGGGCGCCGGGGACGTGTGGCGTGTAGGCGAGCAGGTACTGGCCATGCTCAGGGAGAGAGACGAGCACGATGACTAGCAGCAAGGATCTCCCCAGAATCGCCGAAGAAAGGGGGCTGGGCTCTCTACTGGTTTTGGATGAGCCGCTCAGCAAGCACACGTCCTTTCGAATCGGAGGACCGGCCGACTTCTTCGCCGTCGCCGAGAACGAGGAGCAGCTCTGCGGGTGGGTATCGCTGGCCAGAGAGTCGGGGCAGCCGTATTTCGTGATAGGCAAGGGCACGAACCTCCTCGTCGCTGATGAAGGATTCAGAGGCCTGATCATCGAGAATCGATGCTCCACCTACATCGTGAATGGCGACCGGCACATACTGCACGCAGAGGCTGGAGTCCCACTGGCGCGTCTGGCACACCAGGCCACCGCCAGAGGACTCCAGGGATTGGAATGGGCCGTTGGCATCCCTGGCACCCTGGGAGGTGCCATCGTCAACAACGCGGGCGCCTACGAAGGCAGTATGGCGGACTGCGTGCACCGGGTCACCATTCTGGATCACCAGGGACAGACACAGCGATTGATACCTGCCGAGCTGAGATTCGACTACCGTGCCAGTCGCTTCAGAGAACCACCGTGCCGAGGGGAGATCATTCTCTCATCAGACCTGTCGTTGGCCCCAGGATCCGCCGCGATACTCAAGGAGCGCGTCGAACGCTACACCAGATGGCGACGCGAAACCCAACCGCGAGAACCCAGCGCCGGATCCGTGTTCAAGAACCCGGAGGGGTTGAAGGCCGGTAAACTGATAGAGGAAGCGGGGCTCGGAGGCACCCGCGTGGGCGACGCAGCGATCTCACGCAAACATGCGAACTACATAGTGAACGAGGGACAGGCCACCGCCCACCAAGTGTGGCAGCTCATCCAGCTTGTCAGAGACAAGGTTTGGGAGCTTCACCAAGCGAGAATGGAGCTGGAGATCGAGCTGGTCGGGGAATGGCCATACGCGTACGTGAGTTGAGAGGAAGAGAGCAGCATGTTTTCGCTATCGTGGGCGAGCAAGACCAAGAGACAACCTCATCGTTCCGAGTTGCGTCTGGGAAGGAGCTACGAGCAGACCGTAGCTCGCCAGAGGATGCCTGTGCGATCCACGGAGGGGACGCGATCCTCGGCTGGCAGGCGCTCCGCAGTGGGAATCGGCCCGCGGGTCGGCAGCTTACTCCTGGCCTTGGCTTCGCTGGCTGCTCTCGCCCACATGTTCCTCTCCGATGGCTACTATGTCTTTGAGGTCACTCTGCATGGCAACAGCCTCGTAGCTGCGGAAGAGGTATTCCAGCGGAGCGAGATCGAGGGTTACAGCATCTTCTTCATCGACCCAGCCAAGATCGAAGAGAGGATCCGAGCCATTCCCGACGTCCGAGAGGCGACGGTACAGGCCAGCCTACCCAACGTCTTGGTCATCAATGTGCAAGAGCGGCAAGCACGCGCGATCTGGCAGACCGGTGACGACCGCTACGGCATTGATGACGAAGGTACAGCCGTGTCACTGCGGGGGGAGGCTGAACCGAGCATCGTGATCAGAGATCTCGACTCCACACCACTCGAACTAGGTGCGCGCGTGAACCTAGAGGCAGTGACTGCGGCCGAGACATTCCAGAGTTTGCTGCCGAGTGTCACGTATTTCGACTACTCGCGGGAACACGGCATCAGCTACCTGGATCAGCACGGCTGGCGAGTCTACCTCGGTAGTGAGCAAGGCGCGGAACTCAAGGTGGCCGTCGTAGACGCGCTCGTCAATCAGTTGGAGAGCCAAGCAGCGGCCGTGGAGCTCATAGACGTCCGCTTCCCCGAGAGCCCGCTCTATGAATTGGCCGAAACATCGGCTCCAGAACCGGAGTAGTAGGCGGTGCCAACAGACCGGAGGAAGACAACGTGGAAGATACCATAGTCGCTATCGACGTGGGCACCACCAAGGTGTGTACACTGGTCGCCGAACCCAGCGATGAGGGAGAGCTTCGCATTGTGGGCGTGGGAGTATCGCCTTCCAAGGGCCTACGCAAGGGGGTAGTGCTCGATGTCGAGCAAGCCACGCGGGCCATAGCCCAGTCGGTCCACAAAGCAGAGCAAGCCTCGGGCTATGCGATTGACAGCGCCCACGTAGGCATCTCAGGGTCCCACATCTCCGGCCTCAATAGCAGGGGTATAGCTGCCATCTCTCGCGGTGAGCGCATCATCGTGCAGGATGACATCAATCGGGCCATGGAGGCAGCTCGTGCTATAGCCATACCTCCGAATCGCGAGCTATTGCACGCTATCCCCCGTGGTTACGCGGTCGACGAGCAGGATGGAGTGCGTAACCCACTGGGCCTTCGCGGCTTCCGCCTGGAAGTCGAGGCCCACATCGTGGTTGGAGCTTCGACCTCCATCCACAACCTGGTGGAGTGCGTGCAGGCCGCAGGCGTGAGTGTGGAGCATCTCATCGTGCAAGCTATTGCCGCAGGAGAGGCCGTGTTGACCGAACCTGAGAGAGACCTCGGTGTTGCACTGGTTGACATCGGCGGAGGCACAACAGACATGGCAGTGTTCATCGATGGGAGCGTCTGGCACACGGTCGTGCTGCCTGTGGGAGGAAACCACCTGACACAGGACGTCGCCGTAGGATTGCGCACGCCATTCACAGTCGCTGAGAACCTGAAGATCCAGTATGGACATGCCATACCAGACACCATCGCTCCCGATGAACTCATCGACGCCACGTCCTTCGGGGACAGCTCACATCGTTCTGTATCGCGGGCCAAGCTCTCGGAGATCATCAGAGCACGCATGGAGGAGATGCTGGAATTGACGATGCGGGAGATCAAACGATCGGGGTACGACGGTCTGCTCCCCGCTGGCGTTGTGCTCTGTGGGGGTACGTCTCAGTTGGCAGGGATCAAGGACCTGGCCCGGGAGACGATCGGTTTGCCGGTGCGCATCGGTTCACCACGGGGCCTCGAAGGGCTCGTGGAGTCAGTCAGAGACCCGGCTCATGCCTGCAGCGTGGGCTTGCTCCTGTGGGCGCTGAGATACACGCCAGACGTAAGGCGCAATGGAATGGCAGGTAGACAGGGCATGCTTCGTCGCTTGAGGCAGCTCGTCGGCGTGTTCAGCCCGGGATAGATGGCAGGCCAGCCAAGGCAACGTGGACACACCAAGAAGGGTGCGAAGTCAGGAAAGGGAGGTAATGGAGGATGAACTACGTACCGGAGATGGGCAACTTCGCTAAGATCAAAGTCATAGGGGTCGGGGGAGGTGGCGGGAACGCCATCAATAGGATGATCAAGGAGAATCTAGAGGGCGTCGAGTTCATCGCTGTGAACACCGATGCCCAGGCGCTGTATTTCTCCGAAGCACCCTATCAGATCCGCATCGGTGACAAACTAACCAAAGGATTGGGAGCAGGCGGCGACCCGCAGATCGGGTCTGAGGCTGCGAAGGAAAGCGAGGAGGAGCTCAGGAAAGCCGTCGATGATGCAGACATGGTATTCATCACCGCAGGCATCGGAGGAGGCACGGGCACCGGGGCATCTCCCCTCATCGCCGAGATCTCCAAGCAGACTGGCGCCCTCACCATAGGCGTGGTGACCAAACCCTTCAGCTTCGAGGGCAAACGCCGGAAGGAAGTGGCTGAGGAAGGCATCTCCGCGCTCAAGGAGCGTGTCGACACATTGATCGTCATCCCCAACGATCGTCTGCTCGATTTGGTGGACAAGAAAGCCTCCATCCAGGAAGCCTTCTCCTTCGCGGACGATGTGCTGCGACAAGGGATCCAGGGCATCTCCGAGCTGATCACGGTTCCCGGCCTGATCAACCTCGATTTCGCCGATGTGCGCACTATCATGTCCAAGGGAGGTTCGGCTCTCATGGCCGTCGGTCGCGCCACCGGCGACACCAGAGCCGTGGACGCGGCGTACGCCGCCGTGAGCAGCCCACTCCTCGACGTGACCATCGATGGGGCCACAGGAGTCCTGTTCAACGTCACTGCCGGGAAGGACCTCACACTGCATGAGGTGAATGAGGCAGCCAGAGTCATCAGAGACATGGCCCATCCAGACGTCAACCTCATCTTTGGGGCAGTCATGGACCCCGAGATGGAGGACGGCCACGTACAGATCACGGTCATCGCAACCGGATTCGACGGTGCCCGGAAGCGTCTGTCGGTGGCGGGCGGCTCCAAGATACGGGAGTTCCCGATCCCACGCTTCGACAACGACAATCTGGATATTCCGACATTTCTGCGTCGCTAGCGATGGGCCCGTACTGTCACTTGGCTCTGCAGTGGGACAAACAACAGCATATTGACTTCTCTCCTCCTCCCTTTCGGGGCTGAAAGGCCCAATTCTGAGCAAGTAGAGCTTGGACTCACTTGCCAGAAGGATCCTTTCCTGGGGGAAGGTTACTGCGCCACCTTCCCCCTCGCCCCCCTTCCCCGCTCCGGCTTCGTGTCAACCCCCAAACTTTAAGGTTACCGTGCCCCTCTGACCTTGCCATGCCTGTCGCTTTGTGCTAACTTTACTGGGTGTGTCGCCACAAGATGTTGTGTCCCGCGCACACTGGGCGTACGACATCTAGTGTAACACCATTTCGCATGCTCAGCCCTCCCCACTGCGCCGAAGGAGGAGAGACCATGAAATGCCCTTACTGCAGCAAGAAGGAGACCCGGGTCATTGATACCAGAGAGGTCGGTGAGGGCATCCGTCGTCGAAGAGAGTGCAAGAGCTGTCGGCAGAGGTTCACCACCTACGAACGAGTTGGCAAGACCAGCCTCATGGTAGCGAAGAGGGACGGGCGACGCGAGCCTTTCGACGGCGACAAACTCCTCAAGGGCATCCTCCGGGCCTGTGCCAAGCGCCCTATCCCCACAGAGATCCTCGAACAACTGGTCAAAGACATAGAAAGGGAGATCTATGAACTGGGCCAGGCAGAGGTGCCGAGCGAGCGCATAGGGATGATGGTCACGAACCATCTGCGCGAGTTGGACGATGTTGCCTACGTGCGCTTCGCCTCCGTCTATCGCCGCTTTCAAGATGTAGACACTCTGGCCGAGGAAATCGAGGAGTTCAAGGAGTGGAAGAAGCGAGAGGCGGAGTTGGAGGCCCAGCTCCCTCTCGAACTCTAGCCCCACTCGGCAAGTCCACACCATCTTCTGTTGACAGGAGATCCGGAATGTCCCAAGGCAACGCCGCTATGATACTGTCGTCAAACGCAATGACGGTGCTGGAAAGGCGATACCTCAAGAGAGACGAGACCGGCAAGGTCACGGAGACCTCGGACGAGCTGTTCCATCGAGTGGCCAGCTACGTGGCTGAAGTCGATCTGATCTACGATCCGTCCGCGGACCCCTCGGCCACCGCTGAGAAGTTCAATCGGCCGATGGCTAACCTGGAGTTCCTTCCCAACTCCCCCACACTGATGAATGCCGGAAGAAGCCTTGGCCAACTGGCTGCTTGCTTCGTGCTTCCCATCGAGGACTCCATGGAAAGCATCTTCGAGACGGTCAAGAATGCGGCACTTATTCACCAGAGTGGCGGAGGAACCGGGTTCTCGTTCTCGCGTTTGCGCCCCAAGGGTGACGTAGTCAAGTCTACCGGCGGTATCGCCTCGGGTCCCATCTCCTTCATGGAGGTCTTCGATGCGGCGACGGAGGCGATCAAGCAGGGAGGTGCGAGACGTGGCGCGAACATGGCCATCCTCAGGGTCGATCACCCGGACATTCTGGACTTCATCGGCGCCAAGACAGACAATCTCAAGCTCAACAACTTCAACACATCGGTGGGGTTGACAAGAGAGTTCATGGAAGCCCTGCAGCGGGATGCCACTTTTCCCCTGATCAATCCTCGTTCGGGCGAAGTGGTCAAGCGCCTGCGAGCCAGAGCGGTCATGCACAAGATCGCGGAGATGGCCTGGAAGAACGGAGACCCAGGGGTCATCTTCCTTGACCGGCTGAACCAGGCCAATCCCACACCGCTCCTGGGCGAGATAGAGAGCACCAACCCTTGCGGAGAACAGCCTCTCCTGCCCTTCGAGAGCTGCAACCTGGGCTCCTTGAATCTGTCGAGGATGGTGACACGCAGCAAGATCGACTACCAGCGTCTGGGACACACCGTCGACTGCGCCGTGCATTTCCTCGACAACGTCATCGACTGCAACAGGTACCCTCTGCCCCAGATACGCGAGATGACCCGCAGCAACCGCAAGATAGGGCTGGGGGTAATGGGCTTCGCTGACATGCTCATCCGTCTGGGCATCCCCTACGACTCGGAAGATGCGCTGAACACTGCGCAGTCGATCATGAGTTTCATCCAGGAGAGAGCTCGCAAGGCATCGGCGCTGCTTGCAGAGGATAGGGGAGCATTTCCCAGCTTCCAAGGTAGCATCTACGACGTAGACGGCGGGCCAAAGCTGAGAAACGCCACCGTCACCACCATCGCCCCCACGGGAAGCATCAGTATCATCGCCGCCACGTCCAGTGGGATAGAGCCCATCTTTGCGTTGGTCTACAATCGGCACGTCCTTGATGGAGACAGACTTCTGGAGGTGAACCCCGTCTTCGAGGAAGTCGCTCGCTCCGAGGGCTTCTACAGTCACGAATTGATGAAGAAAGTGGCCGAGAGCGGCACCATCCAGGAGTTCAATGAGGTGCCGCCTGAGATACGCAGGGTATTCGTCACCGCCCACGACATCGCACCCGAGTGGCACATACGCATCCAGGCCGTCTTCCAGCAATACACCGACAACGCGGTTTCCAAGACCATCAACTTCCCACACACTGCCACGAGGCAAGATGTACGGAACGCCTACGTGCTGGCCTACGAGGCTGGCTGCAAAGGTCTCACCATCTATCGCGACGGTAGTCGAGCGTCACAGGTGTTGACCAAGGGCGCGACCGACGTCGAGCGCAAGAGAGGCGTGAGAACGCCACGCGCGCGACCCATGGTGACGCAGGGTGTTACCGAGAAGATAACGGTGGGCTGCGGACAGAGCATCTACGTGACCATCAACGAGGACCAGAAAGGCGTCTTCGAAGTCTTCGCCACCATGGGCAAGAGTGGAGGCTGCATGGCCTCCCAGTCCGAGGCTATCGGGCGGCTGATCTCCTTGGCGTTGCGCTCCGGCATCGAGACAGACTCAATCATCAGGCAATTGGAGGGCATACGATGCCCTGCTCCGGCCTGGCAGGAGGGTAGCATCATCCTCTCCTGCGCCGATGCCATCGGGAAGGCCATGCACAGGTACATCAACGGCAATAGCGACGCCGGCGCAGGGGTCTCAAGGGACGACATCGTCGCCAGAAACGTGTTGGGGTTGTGTCCTGAATGCCCCGACTGCGGCACCATGGTGGAGTTCGTCGAAGGCTGCCTCCGCTGCCCCTCGTGCGGGTACTCTCAGTGTGGGTAGTCTACCGGTGCCGCGCACGCCTGCCCTACCTGTTTGACAATCCCCGCTACTTCCGCTAAGATCACCAGCGCGTTTTGGGAAAGGCCTCTCGTTTTCCTGCCCGGCGTCTCTCGAACGGTTGCATCAGCAGTGAATCTATGTTCAATCCCTCTCTCAGTGACGAGCAGCAGGCCCTGCGGGAGTTGGCACGGCGGTTCGCAAGTAATGAGATAGCCCCCATAGCGGCGGAGGCCGACCGTATCGAAGAGTACCCGTGGAAACTCGTGGAGAAAGCCCACGCCATCGGCTTGATAAACGTCACAGTCCCGGAAGAGTATGGCGGAGCGGGCCTGGGCTACTTCGAGGATTGTCTCATTGCTGAGGAACTTGCCGGCGGCTGCGCCGGCATCTACAGCTCCTTCGTGGCCAGTACCCTCGGTCTGACCCCCCTCAACATAGCAGCCTCTCCCGAGCAGATGGAAAGGTTAATGAAGCCCTTCTGCGCTGAGCCTGCGCTTGCCGCATTCTGCCTTACGGAACCGGGGGCCGGATCGGACGTATCTAGCGTGAGGACGAAGGCCAGGCGAGACGGCGACTCGTACATCCTCAACGGCACCAAACGCTTCATCACCAACGGTGGAGTGGCCAAACTCTACACCGTGACGGCCACTCTCGACCCAGAACTCCGTCATCGAGGCCTCGTGGTCCTAGTCGTTCCCTCTGGTTCGTCCGGTTTGGCCGTCGGTAAGAAAGAGGAGAAGATGGGTCAGCGGGCGGGCGATACCAGAGAAGTGATCTTCGAAGACGTGCCCGTGCCCGTTGAGAACCGTCTCGGGGAGGAAGGAGAGGGGTTTCGGCTGGTCATGCAAACCCTGGACAGAATCCGCGCCGAGGTGGCGGCGGCTGCTGTGGGCGTAGCTCGGGCCGCCATGGAAGCAGCTCTGGGATACGCCAGAGAACGCGAGCAGTTCGGACGGACCATCGCCTCCTTCCAGGCCATACAGTTCAAGCTGGCCGACATGGCCATCAAGCTGGAAGCGTCGCGGCTCCTGGTATGGCAAGCTGCGTGGTTAGCGGATCAAGGCCTGCGCAATAGCTACGAATCAGCGATCGCCAAGTGCTTTGCTGCGGACAGCGCCATGGAGATCACTACGGAAGCAGTACAGATCTTCGGCGGGTACGGCTACATCAAGGACTATCCCGTCGAGAAGTATATGCGTGACGCGAAGCTGCTTCAGATCTATGAAGGGACCAGCGAGATACAGCGCCTCGTAATCGCTCGGTCGATGCTCAAGTGAGGGTCACAGCGCGCAGGAACAACCTTAAAGGAGGTTGAGTTCTCATGAACATAGTCATTTGTGTCAAGCAGGTGCCTGACACCGAGACCAAGATACGAGTCAAAGACGGCCAGGTAGACCACTCTGAGACCAAGTACGTAGTCAACCCCTACGACGAGTACGCTATCGAGGAAGGCCTGCGCATCAAGGAGAGACTGGGCGAAGGTAAGATAACGCTAATCAGCACAGGGCCGGAGCGAACCAAAGACGCGCTGAAGAGTGGTCTGGCGGTCGGTGCTGAAGAGGCGATCCACCTGATGGACGAAGCCTTCGAGGGCTCCGATCCTTACGCCACCGCCTTGATCCTCTCTAAGGCACTGGAAAAGCTGGATTACGACATCATCTTCTGCGGGAAGCAAGGAGTGGACGAAGACCACGCCCAGGTTGGGATCATCCTTGCCGAACTGCTGGACATCCCGCACGTATCGGTGGTGACCAAGCTCGAGATCTCGGAGGATGGGAAATCGATCCTGGCCTATCGGGAGGTGGAGGCAGGCCACGAAGCGGTCGAGGCACCTCTCCCAGCAGTCATCACCGCCCAGAAGGGCCTCAACGAGCCTCGCTACGCTTCCATCAAGGGGATCATGGCCGTCAAGAAGAAGGTCATCCCAGAGTGGAACGCCGAGCAGCTCGGCCTGGACTCCGCAAGCGTGGGACGCGATGCCGCCAAGGTATCCTTCGTGGAGGTCACACTACCTCCGGAAAGGGAATCCGGCAAGGTCTTTGACGAGGATCCCGTCCAGGATGCTATCAAAGTAGCCCATCTGCTTCGAGACGAAGCCAAGATCTTGTAGCCAGAGGATTCAGCTCCAACCCTAGCGGAATGCCTACTGGAATACGGAGGAACTGATGTCTGACGACGTGTTGGTGGTTGCGGAAATCCGGGACGGTGCCATCAAGAAGGTGGCCTTGGAGCTGGTAGGGGAAGGGCGCAGGATCGCCGGTGAACTGGGCGGAAACCTCCTAGCAGTCGCTCTCGGGCACGGAATGGGGGATGCTCTTGCTCCCCTGGCGCACTATGGTGCAGACAAGGTGTTCGTTGCTGATGACCCCGCCCTGGCCAACTACACCGCAGAGGGATACAGCAATGTGCTGGCGGGCCTGATCGGCGAGTTGGAGCCCGCCCTCGTGCTCCTCGGCGCGACGACCCAGGGGAAGGATCTGGCGCCCAGGCTGGCAGCGAGACTGGCGGCCGGTTTGGCCTCCGACTGCACAGGCTTTGCCGTCCAGGATGGGGAACTGCACATTACCAGGCCCATCTACGCAGGCAAGGCCAGTGCCACAGTGCGCGAGGCGGCCAGACCCTACATGGCCACGGTCCGGCCCAACATCTTCGCCGCGGCCGAGCCCGACAGCTCGCGAGAGGCCCCCATGGAGAGCATGTCCGTCGACGCTGGAGTGATCAGGGCGAAGGTCGTGGAGATGATCAAGGAGGCCGGAGAACGAGTCGAGCTCACGGAAGCTGACATCATCGTGTCGGGCGGTCGGGGCCTCAAGGAGCCTGAGAACTTCGCCCTCATCGAGGAGCTTGCCGCCGTGCTGGGGGCCGCGGTGGGAGCCTCGCGAGCGGCCGTCGATGCTGGCTGGAAGGATCACAGCTATCAGGTGGGACAGACAGGTAAGGTGGTGACCCCCACGCTGTACATCGCCTGCGGTATATCGGGGGCCATACAGCATCTCGCCGGCATGAAGACGTCGAAGTACATCTTCGCCATCAACAAGGACCCCGATGCCCCCATTTTCAAGATGGCGGACTACGGCATTGTCGGGGATCTGTTCAAGGTGGTCCCCGTGCTGACGGAGGAGTTTAAGAAGATGATGGCCGAGAGATAGGACACCTCGGCCACCAGGGCGAGTGCAGCCCGCTTGTCGCTCCGTTCTGGGAGACCTCCGGGCCCCGTGCCGTTCCCACCACCAGGCGTCGCGAAGGGTATGAGGCGCCGAACTGGAGCGTGCGTAGCGAAACTCCGCCGGTTCACGAGGTGCTGGAGGCTGGGCACACGGGCCCCCGCGACGTGAATCCATGCTCAGACCCCCAAGGCTGGTCAGGCTCCAGACGGGCTGTTAGCCTGTTCCTATCGTGAGCCAAGCCAGCGCCCCACACTGTTGCCGGTCCCTGACCCCGACATCGAGCGGACGCCTTCGAGAAGTCTCTCCGGTTGCCTTGCACCATTCGCTGTGATAGACTTGCTCTCTGGAGGGAAGCTTTGGACTGGAGCACCATCTCGCGTGCCAGAGAACGGGTCGCCCAGGAGCAAGGAACGACGTGCAAGGACTGGGGAGGCCGCCTGCCCGTCGCTCTCGTCTATCCGAATTCGTACCGCATCGGCATGTCGAACCTGGGGGTACATGTCATCTACCGCCTCTTCAACCAGTTGCCCGGGGTTGTCTGCGAGAGGGTATTCTGTGAAAAGGAAGACGACGTGCAGGTTTCCTTGGAGTCCCAGCGACCACTCCGCGACTTCGCTGTCCTCGCCTTCTCCCTCTCCTACGAGCTCGACTATCTGAACCTGGTGTCCATGCTGCGCCAGTCGGCCATCCCTATCTCGGCTGACGCCAGAGACGAGCGGTATCCCCTTCTCATCGCCGGAGGCCCGTGCGTGATGGCGAACCCGGAGCCTCTGACCGCCATCATGGACGTCTGTGCCATCGGCGAGGGCGAGGTCATCATCCCGCCCCTTGTCGACGCACTGACCCAGGATAGCGTCCTGAGCCGCGCGGAACTCCTGAAGCAATTGGCGACCGTCCCTGGCCTCTATGTGCCTCGTTTCTATAACGTGCAGAGCGAGGCTGGGCGAGTCGTCAGCATCACACCCACCAACGGGGCACCGTACCCTGTGCATCGCCAATGGTTGCGCGACCTCGACGACCAGCCAGCATACTCCACCGTCCTGACCGCAGACACGCAGTTCGGCGACATGTATCTCTTGGAGGTATCACGCGGCTGCGGCAGGGGTTGTCACTTCTGCCTGGCTGGCGTCACCTATGCACCCGTTCGTCACAGAAGTCTCAACGTGCTCCTGGCCGTGGCCAGAGAGGGGCTTCAGCATCGAGATAAGCTGGGCCTGATCGGCGCTTCTCTCTCCGACTACCCCGACGTGGAGAGACTGGCCAAGGATCTGCGTGGAATGGGCGCCAGGATATCCGTCGCCTCTCTGCGTGTGGATCCTTTGCCCGACGGCCTCCTGGAGGCCCTAGCGGAGAGCGGCAGCCGGACGCTGACCATCGCTCCCGAGGCGGGATCGGAGCGTCTGAGGCGCAAGATCAGAAAAGGCATCTCCACGGCGGACATTCTGGGCGCCGTGGAGCGCGTCGCAGGCTACGACTTTCCCCGGTTGAAGCTGTACTTCATGATCGGCCTCCCCACAGAGGAAGAGAATGACGTCCGGCAGATCGTTGAGCTGCTCCGCGCCGTGAGGGAGCGCTACAGCCGTCAAATCACAGTCAGCATTGCCCCTTTCGTCCCCAAAGCCCATACCCCCTTCCAGAGGGAGGCCATGGCCCCGCGCAAGGTGCTCGAGGATCGCCTGCACTTCGTCAGAGGCAGCCTGCGTTCGTTGAGAGTGGAGACAGCCGCTGACAGTCCTCGATGGGCAGAAGTGCAAGGTGTGCTGGCTCGCGGCGACAGGCAAGTCGGTGAAGCGCTCGCCATCCTTGACGGCGTTGGCTTGTCCGCTTGGCGTCGAGCCCTTCGAGCAACCGGGATCAAAGCTGACTGCTACCTGCGCAAGTGGCCTTCAAACGAGATGCTGCCCTGGTCCACCATCGCGAGCCGCGCGTGTGACAGTGAACCCAGCGGAGAACTGGTCAGCCAAGGGATACCATGATCCGTAGCGAAGCCAAGGGAATACCATACTACAGCTTCGGAGCTCTCGCTGAGCACGAACAGATCGTGCACGCGGTCTTCACCCGTCTGGGCGGTGTCAGCGCCCCCCCTTACCGGGCGCTCAACGTGGGGCACTCAGTGGGAGACGAGCCGGTCGCTGTGGGAGCCAACCACGACATCATCTACCGCGCCCTCGGACTCTCGAGGGCCGAGGTGGTCACCGCCTGCCAGGTCCACAGTAACCACACTGCCATAGTAGACGAGCGGGATGTGGGCCAGGTTATCCCGCAGACCGATGCCCTGATCACCGGCGTCCCTGGCGTCCACCTCTTCCTGCGCTTTGCGGACTGTCTTCCGATCTTCTTGTTCGATCCTGAGAGACAGGTAGTAGCCCTCGGTCACGCTGGATGGCGTGGCACGGCTGCCGCGATCGCCTCCCAGATGGTCCAAGCCATGAGAGATTCCTTCGATACTGACCCGGAGCATCTGATTGCCTCTTTGGGGCCAGCCATCGGCCCATGCTGCTATCAAGTGGGCGAGGAAGTCGCGCGGGCCATCGAGCCCACCATTCAGGATCAGCAGGCAGCGATTCGACACCTGGGCGACAGCTGTTTCTCTTTGGATCTGTGGGAGGCCAACCGGCAGCAACTGCTGAGGCGAGGCGTCAGCAACGTCGAGGTGGGCCGCATCTGCACAGCTTGCCACGCCGACGAGTTTTTTTCTCACCGAGCGGACCGAGGCGTAACGGGCAGATTCGCTGCGCTTCTCGGTCTAAGGAAACCATCGTGACAGATATCGAGAGCAACGTAGCCAGACTGAACGAACGTTTCTCACGTGCAGCCGCACGCGCGGGACGCAGCGCAGATGAGATAGCCTTGGTTGCAGTGACCAAGACCTTCCCGCCAGAGCTAATCCAGGAAGCGTGGGACGCCGGACTCAGGGAGTTCGGAGAGAACCGCGTGCAGGAAGCAGAGCCGAAGGTGTTGTGGTTTCGAGAGCGGGGCACCCACCTGAAGTGGCACATGGTGGGGCATCTCCAACGCAACAAGGTGAAGACGGCTATAGACCTCTTCGACGTGCTCCAGTCCGTGGACAGTCTCCGCCTGGCTCGGGAGATCAGTCGGCGAAGCAGGGCCGCACGGCTGACCGTTCCCGTGCTGCTGGAGGTGAATGCTTCTGGAGAAGCCAGCAAGTACGGTTTTCCCGTGCACGAGAACGATGCCAGCCAACTCGAGGGATTCCTCGGAGCAGTGGAAGAGATCGTCGAGCTGCCCAATCTCGACCCACAGGGCTTGATGACCATAGCTCCGTTCGAGGCTTCCGAGGAGGTACTGCGCTCCTGCTTCCGGTGCCTGCGCGAACTGCTGGGCGAACTCAGGGAGCGTTACCCCGAACAGAATTGGCAGCACCTCTCCATGGGTATGACCGACGACTTCGAGGTTGCCATTGAGGAGGGCGCCACAATCGTCAGAATCGGGCGAGCCATCTTCGGCGCAAGAAACGATCTGTAGGAGGAATATTGATGACCGTAGACGCGGTGGTGATTCAAACGATCGATCTCCTTTTCACCCTCCTGTACTTGGCGATCATGGCCAGGATAATCCTGTCATGGTTCAGATTCGATCCCTATCACCCTGTGTCGGTCTTCCTCTACCGGGTGACCGAGCCTATCCTCAGCTTCTTCCGAGGCATCATCCCCCCAGTGGGTATGCTTGATCTCAGCCCCATCGTCGCCATCATCGTACTGGGCATAGTGCAGCAGTTGCTGTACTTCTTGATCCAGGCTTTGTGAGATGAATCCAGGACCGGACGACAATGTCCCCAGCCGCGTCCGTTGTGGAGGAACCGCAGAGGAGCCGGTCGTTCTCCTCTCAGTCCACGTTGTGCCGAGGGCAAGCAGAAGTGAGATCGTTGGCCTGGAGGAGGAGACCCTGAAGGTTCGCGTGGCAGCTCCACCGACGAGAGGTAAGGCGAACAAGGAGCTAATCAAGTTGCTGGCAGGTGCCCTCGGTGTCAGCAAGAGTCAGGTGGAGATTGTCAGTGGTCAGAAAGCCCGTCACAAGAGGGTGAGAGTCCGTGGGGTCAGTGGCAGTACGATGCTCGCCCTCCTGCAACCGGTTCGGGCTCCTCGCTGGGCCAGCGACGGGAAGCTATGAACTCCAGAACGGTTCCTGTTCGATGCTGGCACTGCCAGTCAGATTCGTGACCTCTCCACCTTGCGGGTTCATCTCGTGCAGGTCCCAGTTACCATCCCGGTTGGAATAGAAGACTATCCCAAGCCCGCCTTTAGACCACGAAGGGCCGTGATCGTCCGCTGTGGGATAGTTGGTCAGATTCCTCTGCTCGGTGCCGTCTGAGTTCATGACGTAGATCTCCATGTTGCCGTCGCGATAGGACTCGAAGGCAATAGAGGTGCCATCCGGCGACCAGGAGGGGGAGAGGTCCAGGGCATCGTTGAACGTTAGGCGTGACTCGTGCGCGCCATCGGCGTCCATCACGTAGATCTCCAGGTTGCCATCCCTCTCGGACACGAAAGCGATCGTCGTGCCATCGGGCGACCACGCTGGGGAGTAATCCGGTTCTTCGTTGAAGGTCATTCTTGCCAGCTGAGAGCCATCTGCATTCATCATGTACAGCTCCCAGTTCCCGTCGCGCAAGGAAGAAAGGACGACCTTGGTGCCATCAGGAGAAATGGAGGGTGTCCAGTCTGCTGCTGCGTGCTGCGTCAGGTTCGTTGGTTCGGAACCGTCCGAGTTCGCGCGATAGATCTCCTGATTCCCATCCCGCTTGGACACGAAGACCAGCCAGCTATGGTCGGCGGACCACACCGGCGAGTTGTCATCTACGTCGTTGTCCGTGATGCGAACGACCATAGAACCGTCTCTCGACATCGCGTATATATCCCAACTCTCGGTGTCCTCTTCCCACTGGACGTAGGCAATGTCGAGGGTCGGCGCTCGCGGGGTAGGTGTTGGTGTCGGCGTGAACCGTATATCGGGAGTAGCAGTAACCAGCGCATAGGAGAGAGAGGAAGGCTGCTCGGTAGCCTCAGGAGTGGGAACGGGTTGGTTCCCCCTCGCGACTGGTTGCCAGGAGACCAGACACAAGAACAGGACTGCCGTCGCCGCCAAGAGCCCGATCAACGGCCAGAGGAATCTGCCGATCCAATCGCCTGCTGTGGTGGCCACCTGCTTCGCCCGCCCCACCTGGATCAGGGCGTCCAATCCTCGCCGAGTGTTCAGCCACACCCTCACCATCTCTACTCTGAACCGATAGCTCATCACGCCGAGACGCCCAAGAACGTCCCTGTCCACCAGTTCCTGGCAGGCCTCGCTGATCTCGGGAAACGATAACTCCGCACCTCGACGCCTCAGCGCATACCTCAGATCTTGCTCCAAGAGGATGCCGCGAGCGCCGCGCAACGATGCAAGGGCAGCGGCCACCGTTCTCGCGTCGGCCGAGGTGTCGCTCCAGAGGCGCTCCACGTAGGGCGATGCCACCTCGATGGCATCCTCGACCACGGCTTCCACATCTTTCTCCGCCGCGCGGCCCTTGACAGCACACCGATTGAAGACCAGACGACAGAGCAACTGCACGAAGTAAGGGTGGCCCGAGGACAGCTCGAGTATCCGCCTTGCAGCCTGATACTCGAAGTCCAGAACGCCGCGGGCTGGCTCGAGGACCAGATCCATCGCGGCATCCTCCTCCAGCGGACCCAGGAGAATCCGATACGCGTCGCCGAACAGAGCAGAGGCGGTGTCGGGCCAGTCCTCGACGCTCAGGAGCAGACTGAGGTTCAGCCCACTATCCATCACGGCAGCAAGGTAGCTGTAGAGACTCTCCCTCGCCAGGTCGCGGTCGCGCTCCAGGCCCTCCATTCCGTCGAACGCCAGCACCAGACGTCTCCGCCCAAGTGCCCTGTACACGGTCGGAAGGAAGGTCTCGTGGAAGAAGCCGGCATCAGAGAGGAAATCGTTGAACTCGGGGTCGGCAACAGAACGCCCCGTGTCCTCCCGCACCGCCGAAGCTATGGCCGTGGCGGCACGCCACAGGACGTGGGCCAGCCTCCCCTCCTCCAACGCAGAGAGGTCGACTAGAAAGGCCTTCTGCGGCAATCGCCTGAGCACCTGACGCAGCAACGAGCTCTTGCCTATGCGATGGCTGCCCTGGATTACGACGATTCGCCTGGTGCCTCTCGCGCTGAGGATCTCAACGGTCTGCGCCAGTTCCCTCTCTCTGCCGAAGAAACCGGCTTGTTCGGCTATGGGCTTGTCTATGACGTACGGATTGGATGGCTCCTGTCTATCGACCACACCTACTCCCCGGGTCAAGATCGTGCTGACGGAAACGGTGACCTAGCGCACTGAATACAGTATCCGCTGACAGCTACCGCACTGGACCAGTTCAGTACCCCTGCGAACCCGCTGAACCAGACTCGTCGGCAGAGCAACACGGCAACCCTGGCAAATGCCGTTTTCGAGGAGAGCTACCGCCTGCCCACGCCTCTGAACGCGCAGTCCATCATATATCGCCAGATCCTTGCTCGAGATCGCCGCGAGGATCCCCTCCCTCTCCACGGTCAGGGAACTCAAGCGATTACGCATCTCCTCCGCCTCCTGCCGCAGCACCAGTTGCGAAGCTTCATGGATCCCTTGAGTGCGCGTCAGGCCTTCCTCGGCAGCCTCCCAGTGATCCTCTCGCTCCTCCACCTCGGCCATAGCCGCCAGAGCATCGTCCTCGAGGACCGACTGCCGCCGTGCCAGGTACTCCACTTCCTGCTCGATTCCAGCCAACTCCTTTGGATTGGTGACCTCACCGCCGTATAGAGCATTCTTTGCGGCAGAGACCTTGCTCAATACCTGCTCCAGATGGAGCTCCAGATCACGCAACTGGGATCGCGACTCACGCAGTGCTGCTTCCCTACCCTGCACCGCCCGACGGGCTGCCAGCAGTTCCTCCTTGCTGTCCAACTGGTCCTCTATGGCTCGGAGGTTGTCCGCCTTGGCCTCCATCTCGTCGTCTATTAGCTGCAACTTGTAGATGGCCTGAACTCTGGTGATCACCATGCAGCCCCATCTCTTGCCCCCAAGGGCTTTGTGCGTTCAACGACCTGACAATACGTTGACGCGAATTGTACTACAGGCATCGGCAAGAGACAAACGAATTCCCCTCACCGACGAGGTATTGGCAGAACAGGCAACGCCTTGCACCATACTCGCAACGAGGCTACAATAGCACTCAAATGAGACGCCCTCTTCTCGCCCTAGCCTGTGTGGCCACCATCTATGCTATTCTGGCCTTCGCAGCCCTCCCTCGAAATGCATTCTTCAGTAGCGACGAAGGCCTGAAGCTCATCCAACTCCAGAACTTCGTACGAAAGGGGTTCGCAGGCTTCAGTCTCGACTACCCCGGTCGCGGACTCGACCCGGACCTGAGCTACGTGCCGATCAACAACCCCCCTCCGCTGATCCGGGATGGAACGATCTACGCCGCCTATCCCGTCTTCTTTCCGCTCCTGGCAACACCTCTGTTCTCGCTCGTGGGCTATGCAGGCCTCTACGTCATACCGCTGGTCTCGGGATTGCTGACCCTCCTCTTCTCCTGCTGGCTTGCACGTATCAACAACACTGATGGTACACCGCTCGTACTGATCCTTGGCCTATGCACCCCGCTGCTTTTCTATAGTCTCCTATTCTGGGATCACACCCTGGGCACTGCGTTGAGTACTCTGGCACTGCTACTAGTGACCAAGAGCCTCCTCAAGCACAGGTCGTCCCTGCTACTGGTCGCCGGCCTGATTCTGGGCCTGTCCATCTGGGTCCGAACCGAGTTGTACGTGATGGCCATGGTCATGCCCCTGGCCTACCTCGTGTCGAGTCACGGCCATTGGCGCCGCGCGTTGACGCTGATCGGCGCCATTTGCATCGGGCTAGTACCACTGTGGGTGTTCCAGTGGCTGGTCTATGGCAACGCCCTCGGCCCGCACCTGGGCCACTTTGCCTCGCTCGCCGAGGCTCTGCCCGTGACCACGAACCGGCTCGCCATCATCTACTACACCCTGCTGGATGCTCACTCGAATCCTTTGATCACGTTCCTGTTCATCATGGCGTTTGTGGCTTCAACGATCGTTCTCTGGAGCCGACGACTCCGCAGGAACCCAGTTCTCGTGGGGACAGTCTTCGGCCTCCTCTCTCTGGCTATCCTGCCAAGTCTCTGCGAAGCCTGGTCCGGCAGGCCCATAGGAGGTCTAGTCGCGACCACGCCGTTTCTGGCCTATAGCTTCGCCGCCCTCTCCAATCGCCAGCCATCATCAACTGACCGCATGATGACGGTCGTCTTCGTTGGCTACATCTCGTTGGTGTGTCTGGCGACACCGGTGGATCCAGGGCTGCAGTGGGGTCCACGCTTCCTGCTGCCCGCCTTGCCTGCGGGGGTCCTCCTGGCCATGAGCTACCACGGCACGACCATCAGGGAGGTCAGGAGATCCTCGATAAGCAGGACCCTAACTGCGTGCCTGGTGGCTGTGCTGGCGGTGAGCCTGATGTCCCAGGTGTGCGGCCTCCAGGTCATGCAAGTGGTCAAGACCAGGGACCAACAACTGATCGAAGCTACAGCCGGGCTCGATTCGCTGTACATCGTCAGCGACGAGTACGGGTACGCTCAATACGTGGCTCCTCTTTTCTACGAGAGGGAGTTCTTCTACGTTCGCAGTCAAGCGGACTATCAAGCACTTGTAGAGACCTTCCTGCTCAACGGCATCCACAGGTACGCGGTCACAACCTATCCCGCACCACATAGACAGGCCATCGACCCTCTCGCCGTCTCCGGCGGATATGTGGTGAGAGAGATGGACCAACAGATCTACGAGATTGAACGAGTGGAGCAGAGTCAGTGAGAAGATGAGACTCAAGGCAGCGCTCTTGGCTCTGAGAACCGACCGGCTGATGACCTTGGTTCTGTTGCTCTGCCTGTTTGTCATGGCCATAGGTCCGATCACGGACCCAGACTTCTGGTGGCATCTTCGCACGGGACAGTACATCTGCGACACGAGAAGCATACCGCACCAGGACGTCTACTCGTTTACCCTGCCCGACCAACCCTGGATCACCCATGAGTGGCTGACCGAGGTCCTCTTCTACGCTATCTATGCCGTCTCGGGTCAGGCCGGGCTGATTCTTGTCTTTGCGCTCGTCATCACTGCCGCCTTCGGGCTGCTCTATCTTCAGTGCCCGGGACGCCCCTACCTGGCTTCTTTCGTGGTCGTCTTGGCCGCCATCAGCTCAGCAATGACGTGGGGAGTGCGGCCGCAGATGATGTCGCTGCTGCTGTCTTCAGCGTTCCTGTACATCCTCCACCTCTACCGGCGGGGGCACAAGAGACTGGTCTGGCTCATGCCGCCCCTCATGATCATCTGGGCCAACCTGCACGGTAGCTTCCTGTTGGGTGTAGTCCTACCCGCTGTGCACTGCACGGGCGCGGTGATCGACACGGCCTTTCGCCGTGAAACGGAGTCCAGGCTGGAGTGGAGAGACTTGAGAACGCTGCTGATCGTCACTGCGCTCACCACGCTCGCTCCCGTGGTCAACCCCAACGGAGTCCAGCTACTGCTCTATCCCTTTGGCACGCTGGGTAGCCCCGCCATGCAGTCGTACATCATGGAGTGGTTCTCTCCCGACTTCCACCTCGTTCAGTTCCAGCCCCTCGCACTCTACATCCTGGTCCTCCTGGCCGGTCTGGCTCTGTCTCGGAGCACCCCTAGCGCGACAGATTTCCTCTTCCTCTTGGGCTTCGGCTACGCCTCGCTGCGCTCTGCTCGGCACATACCGCTCTTCGTCCTGACGACGACGCCCATGCTCACAGAGCAACTTCTCAGCATCTGGCGCCGATCAGATCTTTCTGAACGTTTCAGGCGAAGAAGACACCACCGGGACGGTAGATACATCACCCTGAACTGGCTGTTGCTGGGGTTGCTAGTCCTGGGCGTCGTATTGCAGGCCGCGAGCACCCTGGCCGGGAACGAAGCAGCGCAGCGTGAGGCCTTCCCCGTGGACGCCGTGGATTTCCTCGTCGATAACGAGATCACGGGCAACATGTTCAACCTATACCGCTGGGGAGGCTATCTGATCTGGAGGCTGTACCCCGAGCAAGCGGTGTTCATAGACGGACGCGCGGATGTGTACGGCGATGCCTTCATCGACGAGTACCTACGGGTCTACCAACTTCGCGAGGGCTGGAGCGAACCACTGGCGAGCTATGACGTGGAACTGATCCTCATCGACCGGGCGAGTGCGCTGAGCACTGTGTTGAACGAAAGCCTCGCTTGGGATCGCGCCTACACTGACGAGATGGCAGCAGTTTTCGTCAGGCAGGATGAGGCAGAACCATGACGGGCCACGGCACGCTGAAGCGGTATCGCTGGATGCTGCCGATCTTGCTTCTGGCCTTTCTGCTGCGCGTCGCCTACCTCGATGCACAGAGTCTGTGGTGGGATGAGGCTTTCTCAGTCACTATCAGCCGCATGGATCTGCAGTCGCTGCTAGCGGCTGTCCTCGCCGACCGTGTCCATCCCCCTCTCTACTACCTTGTCTTCCGCGTCTGGTTGACCTTGGGCCAAGGCGAGTTCGTAGTGCGAGCTCTCTCCGCCTTCCTTGGCGTCCTGGGTGTGGCGTCCTTGTTTCCCATGGCCGCTCTGGTAGGCGATAGGCGCCTGGGTGCGGTCAGCGCCTTCGCCCTGGCTATCTCGCCAATGCACATCTGGTACTCCCAAGAGGCCAGGATGTACTCCCTGGTGGTCTTCCTCACGGTGCTGGCTAACTACTTCTTCGCCCGGCTTCTCAGAAGTGAGGGGAGAGCCACCTGGCTCGGATACAGCATCACCACCCTGCTGGCGATGCACACACACTATCTAGCACTCTTCGTCATCCTGGCTCAAATGACCCACCTGATAGTCACGCGCCAGCGACACCGCTCGCTGCTACGCAATTGGCTCCTCTGTATGCTCATCGTGGGCCTACTATCTTCACCCTGGTTCGGCGCCATCTTCCTGACGGGAGGTTTCTATCGAGCCAGCATATCCTGGATTCGGCCGGTGATGCCCCAGGACCTGTTCTGGACCATCTATGACTTCGGCCTGGGATCCTCCTCGGACCCGGGCAGCGTTTTCAATATCCTGTCCACCGTGCTGCTAACGGCCATGCTGGCCTATGTGTCCATCCATCTGCTCCTGGGGAAGATCCCGGCACCCCGACGCAGTGTGCTGTGGTTTGTCTGGCTCTGGCTGTTTCTGCCTCTCATCCTCGTTTTCTTGATCTCGCTGGACTGGCCGTTGCCCCAGAAAAGGTCGATCTACATGGATCGCTTTCTGATCCCGTCACTTCCAGCCTTCCTAATCCTGATTAGCTGCGGGATAACACAGATCTTCAAGAGGAAGAGGGTTCTCGGCGCCGTCATGGCAGCGGCTTTTCTGGTGCCAATTACCGGATCGGTATATGCCCAGTTCTCCGAACAAACATATCACCGCGATAATTGGCGCCAGGCGATAGCCGATGTCAAGGCCGGAGCTCAAAGCGGAGACCTCCTTCTCGTGCGTCCGCATGACTATGTGCCGCTGGACTATTACGATCTACAGGAGATACCTTGGTTTACCGTGCCCTACTTGGAGTCTGTGGATGAGTATGAGACTTACCTCGACACTCATCTGGCCGATAACATGAGCGTAGGAGGAAGGCTCTGGACGATGATAGTCTGCGAGAACGCCGATGCCCACCGCTTCGTGCAGAACAATCCTCAGAATCTGATGGACAAGGTGCACAACGACGAAGTGAGAGCATGGCTGCTCGCCAACTACCAACTCCTGGACGAGAGAACCTACAGGGGCGTCTACCTGGCCTCCTATGGCGCTCGTGAGAGGCTCTACTAGCCCGCTGGAGCCAGGTGTGGGAGTTAGGTACCATTGACCATCTAATATCACTACGCTATGATGATCCGGTATGACAGGTATAGAGCGTGATACTGCCCCGCCTGCACTGGCGGGCATCAAGGCGCGATGGGGCCTCGGCTGGCAGTCGATAGTCGTCCTTCTGGCACTGCTGTATGTCAGTGCCATCGGAGGCACCCGGGCCGGTACCTATCACTTCCCTCTGGTTGCCTTCTCACACCTGCTGATCTTCGCGTTGCTGGCCTGGTGGACAACGCGCAGGCTCGCACGGGGACGGTGGCTGCCCAGGACTCCTTTGGATTTGCCCATACTGGTCTTCTACCTCCTCAACGTGGTATCCACCCTGCTCTCGGTCAATCCGCGCGTCAGCGTGGAGAACCTGGCTCACTTGACCATCATTATCCTGGTGTACTACATCGTGATCGATTCGCTACTGAGCGGATGGAAGACGTCGGATTTCGTGCGGCCGATGTTGCTGGTAGCCGGAGTCCTCATCCTCGCGGCGCTGGCGGAGCTGGTGGTCTGGCTGGGAATCTGGTTCGTGGGCACCGGAGAGGTCTCGCCGCTCCTCACCCTTGGAGAGTATCGAAGAAGGCTGGTCATGGGGCCCGTCAATGTGCTGGCCTGGTACATAGTGCTCCTGCTCCCCCTCGCACTGGCGCAGTTGCTCAGCGCTCGTTCTCTCAGAGCCAGGATGAACCTCGGTCTGCTGGCCATCTGTTCCGGACTGGTCCTGGCCTCAACCCTGTCGCGGAGTGGTCTCATTGGTATGGCTGTCGCTTTGGCCACGTTCACCGTGATGACCGTCGTGGCGCGAACCAGACATGCTCGCGTGTCACTGCGCTCATTCCTCCGGAGACCTGCGACCATCTCCATCTTCGTGGTCGCCGTGCTGCTTGGTGTAGCTCTCCTCCCCGCCGCAACAAACATCATGTCTGCCAGGCTGTATACCGTCTCCGTCAGATTCGAGCTCTGGCGTGCTGCTGCCGAGATCATCGCCAGTCGTCCGTTGTTGGGAGGTGGACCCGGTACGTTC